>Ga0213861_10001208_pt1 | contig 22879 bp, 20 predicted proteins | sample PICome_4_FD_160110 | JGI IMG/M metagenome (GOLD analysis project Ga0213861, IMG submission 160110) | Coastal seawater microbial communities near Pivers Island, North Carolina, United States - PICO131 | ecosystem: Environmental > Aquatic > Marine > Coastal | place: USA: North Carolina... | reverse complement strand
GTCTCACTCTTGAAATGGTTGCTCGAGAACCGCGCCCGAATAACCCTTGTGATCATTACGGGATTAATGATCGGTTCATTGCGAGCATTATGGCCGTGGCAAGGAGCGGACAGAGAACTCCTTGCACCTGTCGATCAAGTCGGCACCGCAATAATCATGTTCGTTATCGGTGCGCTCTTTGTGTCAGTGCTGTTGATTGTTGAGCGCCGACTGGGTGCTAGCGAAGAACAAGTAGATTTACTCGAGTCCTAGGTCCTGCAAGGAGTAGGCCGCGGTGTATTCAAAACCGCGCTCGACCACTGTTGCACGAGCACCACGATCAACAATCACACTCACTCCCGCAATGACAGCATTGTCAGCCAAGAGAGCATCAACGGCAGTGAGCACAGATGAACCTGTTGTCGAAGTGTCTTCAACGGCAAGCACCCGAACACCTGACACATCAGGGCCTTCAATTCTTTTTTGCAGTCCGTGCTGTTTTTCTGCCTTGCGCACGACAAAAGAATTGAGAAGCACACCATCCTGTGCAGCATCATGCATCATCGCGGTAGCAACTGGGTCGGCACCGAGCGTGAGGCCGCCAACCGCTGCGTAATCAAATTGTTGGTTTACCTGGCGCATGACCGCTCCAACCAACGGTGCAGCTACCGCATCAAGGGTCACGCGACGCAGGTCAATGTAATAGTCCGCCTCGCGTCCGCTCGACAAAATGACCTTGCCTCGAACAACTGCCTTGTCCAAGATCTGTTGGCGTAATTGCAGCCATTCATCCGTGTTGGTCATGATAGATCCTCCCTGTAGCGGCATCGAATGGAAAAGACAGACTTACACCTGATACAGGTGAATCAGATCTAATTCCGTGCGCTCAGGTGCGTCGGTGATGAATTCAGCGATTGCCTCATTGAATTGCGCAAAGAAAGGCATGCTGTTCACATCAGCAGCAATCTGTGCTTCAGTGAACACTCCAATGCCCCGAATGAGCCCGCTTGCAGGGTCTCCCGTGATGAGAATCAAGCGATCCTGTGGCACTGCATCTTGGAAAGCCTTGGCAAATTCGCTGTACGCGGCGAGTACATCGGCATAGCGACCTGGCTTGGCATACATGGTGAATTCGACGACTGATTCCATGGTTTTCTCCTCGGTGGTGTTGGGCGCGTGCGGGAAACTTATCAGACTATTTACCACCGAGTTCTGCTAGCGGACTCGCCACGCGCTCGATAGCCACAGTTCGTCACCCGCAGCATATTGGGAACCTAGAGTTAGGGTCATGTCGCACGTTATACATCTTGTGAGCTACGAGTCCCCCTCAGGGTTAACAGCAGAACTTGAGAAACTTGATGTTCCAGTTGTGGAAATTCTCGCAAATAATTCGGTTTCCTCAGTGTGCCTCGCATTGAATTCAACCGGAATCGATGGACCTCTCATCTTCATCGCAACAGCACAAACGTGTCGGGATCTCCCAGTGATCGCGTCAGCCCAAAGAGCAGCTCACCGAGCCGTTATTTCTTATGCTCTGATTGATCCTGACTATCCAGTTAGTACCGATGCGTGGCCTAATGCACCAGTGAGCGCTTATTTATCTTCACCTGAGCACATGGGTTCTCGAACAATTTCCCTACGCGGAGTTGAGGTACAGGGCTTCATAACAGTCACGGACCTCGCTGGCTTAATCAAAGTGCAGGTTGATGCTGCACAGTGAGAAATCGCGCTGAAAGTTGGCGTACATTGGGGGAGTGAAAAGGCATGCGCGGGGGATTTTTCAGAGATTTAGAGGGTTGAGGCCCTCCATTCGTACTGCAGGTGCCTTCGCGGTTGCTATTTCGTTACTCCTTGGGTGTGGATCCTTCATTCCTTCGACTCAAGCAATTACGCCCAAAGTTGTCAACGGAGTCGAAAGTTCAGCGGGAGAGTTCCCATTTCTGGTCGCGTTACTAGACCCAGCCGACCTCGAATCGGAGGGAGCATTCCAGGCTCAATTTTGCGCCGCAAGCTTGGTTGCTCCCACAAAATTAATCACAGCAGCTCACTGCGTGGTTAACCAAAAATCAGGAGTCACGGACAAACCCGCCAACATCGTTGCGGGGTTCGCACGGGATCTCGATACTCGCAATGTTCCAACAATCAATGTTTCCGCTATTGACGTTCACCCTGATTACGCAATCCGATCGTCACGAAATGACATCGCGGTCTTAACACTTGCATCGCCAGCGACAAACGTTCCTTTGATTTCAGTGCTGACTCCTGAGTTGGCCGGTGAGTACACGGCTCCCGGACATCTCACTGAAGTCGCAGGGTGGGGAAACACCAGCACCTCAGGCAACCGGTATCCGCCGATTTTTCATACAGGCAATCTTGTTGTCTTTCCTGATGCAACCTGCGGGGGAGATAGGTCCTATGTGGTCAATGGTGTCAAATTTGAAGGATTTAACCCCCGAGAGGTGGACACCGAGGTCATGCTCTGCGCGGGTGGAGCCACACCAGCGGGCAAAATTGTCGATGCCTGCCAGGGAGATTCTGGTGGTCCACTCATTGCATCCGGGTCTGCCGGGCCCATGCTTATCGGCATTGTCAGTTGGGGTGAGGATTGCGCCAGCCGGTACCCCGGCGTGTACACGCGAGTCAGTGCGGAGTTCACATTCTTGAATAATGCTGGTGCTATCACCATATTGACACCCACGCTAGCACCTCAAGTATCCATAGTGCCTCTCAACAATTCACTGCAATTCACAATTACCCCTGGCGCCGATGGCATCTCGGTGACGCAATATGCAGTGAGCATTCTCGGGCCAACGCAGACAAGTCCAGATACTCAGAATGCACTGAGCTGCTTTGCGGCACCGTCGGAGAAAAAAGTTGCAGGCACATGCGCTATCGATGGGCTCATTAATGGTGCCGAGTACACCGTCACAGCTATCTCGGCGAACACCACTGGAAATTCTCCACCGTCAGCGCCCGTCAGCGCTTCCCCCAGTGACCTTCCTATTGCTGGCACTATTCGTAAGGTCAAATTCTCTGGCGCCAGAGCACTTTTTAGTCTCACTTCGTCGAATGCCAATTCGGCAGAGGTGCTCCGTGAGCAAGTGGTGTGTGTACCCACAGGCACTGGGCCAACACGGTCAGGATCAATCGATCGAAATGAGGCGACGGTCACCAAAATGACCAAGAAGAATTATCGATGTTCTGTGCACATCACCACCACGGCGGGCAATGCTGTGTCGGCTCAACGTCGCGTGAAACGCTGATCGCCGTAGGTCAAGTCCTTCAGTGCCGCATTTCGGGTCTCATTGGTTTGGGCCTGAACTTGCAAGAACATGGCCTCCCGCACTCGTCTTTCAGCGGCACGGCCTGCCATCATGGCAGCTCCTGCTTGCGCGATGACAACGGCTTCCGTGCAGGTTCGCGCCAAATCCAAAATGTCGACACGACAAGTTATTGCTTCTTCACGGCTGAATTCTTGCGGAGCATCGAGAATGGCATAAGCCCTCGCACGCAGGCGCATGAACTTCTCAGTCAAGAATGACGCGGCAGCCTTCATCACTTCGCTACTGCGCTTCTCCCCTGTTGCAGCAAGTTCATCGATCGCGGCGCGCGCCACGCCTAACCCTGCAGGGTTCGGCAAAATTGTCTTCATTGCATCCGCTGCTGACCACTCATTCATTGATTGAGTGGAGAATACGTATTCGGTCGGAATCACCGTATGATCAAAATGCACTGGGCGGGTGTGCGTGCCACTCATTGCTAGGAGTTGAAGTGGTGCGTCAACTCGGGAACCAGGCAATCTTTTTTCGAAATCCTTGGTGGGGATGAAGAAAGTAACAATTGATCTCTTGTCTTCTGTTGCCGCCATAATCATCACGACGTCAGCTATATCCCAACTCGTCACCCAATCTAGGGTTCCATGCAACTCCCACATGCCATTCGACTCAACGGCAACTGGGTTAACTGGTCCTGGACGGCGAATATGAGCAAATGCAACAGCGGCCAAAAGTTCACCGCTTTCCAAACCGGGCAACCAACGATTTCGCAAGTCCTCCGAATCGGACTGATTCCCACCTGTCTGGAGAGTTTTCAATGGTGTTTGATGCTGGGCCCAGCAAAACCACGTGCCGGCATCGGCTCCAGCAATGCGTTCGGTGAGTTCGCGTTGCAGCCTCGATTCATTGGGCACACCGTGGGCTCCGACTTTGGCGAGTTCATCGAAATGACTTCGAGGAACTCCGTAACCATCAGAGTCGGCTGCAGATCGAGCAATCATTTCAATTACTGCGTCCCACTCGTGGGGCAATTGCACTGATGACTCGATCACGGGATCACCTAACCACGGTTCATGGCCCCGAGCGAATCCGGTGCAACAGCACATGGTTGCTGCTTGTCCGGCGACTAGGGTCGAGGCGAGAGGATTAGACGCTTATCCACACCGCGGCGCTACGCTTAACTTGTGATCGATAGCCCCCTGGTCCCCCGAATGCAGCCCCATGCACTATCAATTTTCGGTGAAATGTCGCGTCGGGCACTTGAAACGGACTCGATCAACCTTGGGCAAGGCTTCCCTGACACGGATGGGCCACTTGAACTCAAGGAGGAAGTCGTTCGGTGTTTAACCGAGGGAATCGGCAACCAATATCCGCCTGCACACGGGTTCCCACAATTACGCCAAGCGATTTGCGAACATCAAGCACGCTTTTATGGACTGCCACTCGATCCTGACACGGATGCCGTTGTAACCACGGGCGCATCCGAAGCGATTTCGGCTTCATTGCTTGCTCTCGTTGAATCTGGAGACGAAGTAGTCATGTGTGATCCCGCATTCGACGTGTACCGGGCAGCGGTTGATCTCGCGGGTGCCACGCCGGTGGGAGTTCCCATGACCACAACCGACCTGAGGCCAGATATCGAGGCTATTGCGCTTGCTATCACTCCTCGAACCAAAGTCCTCCTGCTCAATTCACCACACAACCCAACCGGGGTGGTGTTCACGCGGGAAGAAATGATCGCGTTGGCGAACTTAGCCATTACCCATAACCTGGTAGTTATATCCGATGAGGCGTATGAACACCTCTGGTTCGACAACCACCAACACATACCAATGGCCACCTTGCCCGGAATGTTTGAGCGCACCATCACAATTGGTTCAGGCGGAAAGAGTTTTTCATTCACCGGCTGGAAGGTTGGGTGGGCAACTGGACCTGCAAATTTGATTCATGCTGTCAGAACTGTGCGCCAACACTTGAGTTTTGTCTCCGGCGGGCCATTTCAATTGGCAATTGCTCATGGACTTCGTTTCCCCGACACATATTTCGATGACTTCCGCCAAGACTTGACTGACAAGCGTGATCAACTTGCCGTGGGTCTGGCTAGTGCTGGGTTTTCAGTACTACCGACCGAGGGGACCTATTTCATTACAACCGATATTTCAGGTCTTGGATTTACCGATGGCCTAGATTTCTGTCAACAGCTTCCGGAACTCAGTCGTGTGGTCGCCATCCCACACCAAGTTTTTTATGGCGATCCAAGAAACGGCACAAACCACGTGCGGTGGGCTTTCTGCAAGAAGCCAGAAGTTCTCGCAGAAGCCACCGACCGTCTACAGGTATTACTTCAGCGTTAGGTTGAACTTCATGGCAACGGGGCTACCCAGTGCCGAAGCTCGAGTCCCCGTCATCGTTCCAATTCCTTCGGCATTTTTGTATTTGCCGGATCCGCCAATAATTGTGATGGATCCACTGAAACGAGCATCCGCAGTTGATTCGTCTTTTGCCAAAGATAGCCCACGCCCCGAGACGCTAAGACCAAGCTTGTCGCCACTCGCGGTTGTAATGGTGATGAACCCGTTGAAGGGTCCAGAGCCATCAAAGTAGTTGACCGAGCCTAGGAACTCAACCGTTGCGGATTGCTTGTTGATCCGCGTTGGGCTCGTTAATCTGTTCCAGCCATAAACGATTCCGCCGGGCAACGTGGTCAGTGTTGTTTCTTGACTCACAAAGACAGTTTTGAACGAAAGTTTCTCACCCTTGGTAGCCGCTTGAGCAGCTCCTGCAAACAGGAGTGAAAAGACTGTTATGAGACTGACGAGAATTCCTGTTTTTTTCATGCCCGAAGTGTAAGCGAGTCCCCATTTTCGGCTACACCGATCTGCACGGTGTCACCATCGCGCACGGTGCCATCAAGGATCGCCATGGCCAACTTGTCACCAACAGCGGTTTGAACGAGTCGGCGTAGTGGACGTGCGCCATAGACCGGATCAAAGCCGTGATCGACCAGCCAAGCACGAGCATCCTGATCTAGATCGAGTTGAATCCGCCTGTCATCGAGGCGCTTTTGCAACTGCTCAATTTGAATACCTGCAATGCGAGCAAGTTCCTCGCGATCGAGTGGATCAAATGTCACCATCGCATCAAGGCGGTTCAGGAATTCAGGTCGGAACTGTTGCCGAACTACTTCCATGACTTTCACTTTGCGCTCTTCAAAGGGCATGTCGGTGTCTATCAGGAACTGAGAGCCCATGTTGGATGTCAGAATCAGGATCACGTTGCGAAAGTCAACTGTCCGACCGTGGCCATCGGTTAAACGGCCATCGTCCAAAACCTGGAGCAGGATGTCGAACACCTCCGGATTTGCTTTTTCTACTTCGTCCAGTAGAACAACCGAGTACGGGCGTCGACGCACCGCTTCGGTGAGTTGTCCACCCTCGTCATAGCCCACATAACCTGGAGGGGCGCCCACCAGCCGCGAAACTGAGTGCTTTTCGGAGTACTCACTCATGTCAATGCGAATCATGGCGCGCTGGTCATCAAAGAGGAACTCAGCCAGAGCTTTGGCCAATTCCGTTTTACCAACACCCGTCGGCCCTAGGAACATGAATGATCCTGTTGGGCGATCTGGGTCGGAGATTCCAGCGCGGGACCGTCGCACCGCATCACTGACCTCACGCACCGCTTCTTTTTGACCAATAACACGATGTCCGAGTTCGTCCTCCATGCGAATGAGCTTTTCGGTTTCACCCTCGAGCAAACGTCCAGCAGGAATGCCGGTCCATGCCGCAACGACCTCTGCAATGTCATCAGCTGTCACTTCTTCTTTGACCATGGCTGATTCGCGCGCATTTGTCTCGGCAGTGACGCGCTCTAGTTCCTCCTCGAAAGTTGGGATCTCTGAGTAAAGGATGCGCGATGCTTGCTCAAAGTCACCATCCCGCTGCGCTTTTTCTGCTACCGCTCGAAGATCGTCGATCAAAACTTTGATTTCACCGATGCGATCAAGGCCCTGCTTTTCTGAATCCCAACGGGTGCGCAAACCGCGCAATTCTTCTTCTTTGTCTGCGATCTCAGAACGAATTTTTTCTAGTCTGTCTTTTGATGCTTCATCAGTTTCTTTCGCAACTGCCAGCTCCTCCATTCGAAGGCGATCAACTTGGCGCTGAAGCACATCGATCTCAACAGGCGAGGAATCGATTTCCATGCGCAAACGACTGGCTGATTCATCCATCAAATCAATCGCTTTGTCTGGTAGGAAACGACTCGTGATGTAGCGGTCGGACATTGTTGCCGCGGCAACAAGAGCCGAGTCCGAGATAACAACTTTGTGGTGGGCTTCATATTTCTCTTTGATGCCACGCAAGATTGCGATGGTGTCTTCCACCGAAGGCTGGTCAACAAAAACCTGCTGGAATCGACGCTCCAGGGCTGGATCCTTCTCAATATATTCGCGGAACTCATCAAGAGTTGTGGCACCAATCATGCGAAGTTCACCCCGAGCAAGCATTGGCTTGAGCATGTTTCCCGCATCCATGGCGGAGTCACCACTGCTGCCTGCTCCCACCACAGTGTGGAGTTCATCGATGAACGTGATGATTTGACCGTCACTTGATTTGATTTCATCGAGAACCGCTTTGAGGCGTTCCTCGAATTCACCGCGATACTTTGCGCCAGCAACCATCGAACTCATATCGAGAGAAATCAGGGTCTTGCCTGCAAGTGAAGTTGGGACATCACCTTCAACGATTCTCCGAGCCAGTCCCTCAACCACTGCCGTTTTGCCAACACCTGGTTCACCGATGAGTACTGGGTTGTTCTTGGTGCGCCGTGAAAGGACTTGGATTGTGCGCCGCACTTCTTCATCACGTCCAATGACCGGGTCGATTTTGCCTTCCCGGGCCAGTGCCGTGAGATCTACTCCATATTTTTCTAACGCTTGAAATGTGCCCTCGGGCTCTTGTGTGGTCACGCGTGCACTTCCTCTCGTCTCCTGTAGCGCCGCAAGTAATGCTTGTGGAGTCGCACCCACTGATGCAAGTCGATCGGCAACATTAGAACCACCATCCTCGGCGAGGCCAATCAAAATATGCTCGGTACTGACGTACTCGTCGCCTCGTTCCTTGGCAAGCTTCTCAGCAGCCGTCAATACTTTGAAACTCAATTGACTCAACTGGGGAGCTGCGACCGTGCTCCCTGAGGCGGAAGGTAATGACTGCAAAGCTTCGCGGACCGAAGCCGTAAGAGCAGCAACGTTGACCCCAAGATTTTCCAAGAGGGCTGTGGCAATTCCTGGTCCCTGTTGCAGGAGGGAGTCAAGGAGATGAATCGGCTCAACTGATGGATTTCCCTGGGCAGCGGCTATGCGCACAGATGCACCTAGTGCATCTTGGCTCTTAGTAGTGAATTGAATATCCATTGTGGTACTCCCCTCGTGAATTTTTTAAGACTTTTTGCGTTGTGGACGCCACACCACGAGTGCCCGTGAAGAACGTTCACGGTGGAACTCATCAAGTCGTCCACGCAAATGACTGATTTCGCTTTCTAATTCCAAAACTCGGCGGATGCCCTCGATACTGAGCCCCTCCGCTGACAACTGCGCGACATATCGCAACCGTTGCACGTCGCGGGCGCTATAGAGGCGATTGCGCCCACCCACACGTTGTGCGACTACGAGGCCAACGCGGTCATACTGACGCAGTGTTTGCGGGTGCAAGCCCGCGAGTTGCGCAGCAATAGATATTGCATAAACAGGAGTTTCGCTGGCTACGACTACTTCTTCATAGGGCGAGCTCATGATGTTGCAGCCTTTGCATGAGAGGCAAATGCTTCCTGTCGCGGATCGTGATCGACCGTGGCTGCAGCGAATGCATCAAGTGCCGCGCGTGCTTCCTCGGAGAGATTTTCTGGCACGGCAACTTCAACTACGGCGAGAACATCATGGTTCACACCATTCTTGCCGCGAATTCCTTTGCCTTTGATTCGGAATGCTCTGCCATTTGCAGTCCCAGCCGGAATGCGTACTTTTACGGTTCCACCGCGTGGAACGGGTACTGCAATATCCGCGCCGAGTGCAGCTTCGTGGAAAGTAACTGGGACCTCTATAGACAGGTTGTCGCCCTTGCGAGTGAACAACTTGTCTGGCGTCACCCTGACTTTGATGAAAAGGTCTCCGCTGGGGCCACCATTTTCCCCTGGACTGCCTTTGCCTTTCAAGCGAATCTTGCTGCCATCCTTGACACCAGCTGGGATGCGCGCTTGGACGGTTCGCGTTTTTTTACCGCGACCTGAACCGTGGCACAGAGTGCAGGGATCATCAACATAAAGCCCGCGACCGTGGCACGTGGGGCATGGTTCTGCGAATGCGAAACCACCCGCATTGCGGGATACCTGACCGTTGCCACCACAGGTGGGGCACACCGATGGTGTGCTTCCTGCCTTTGCGCCTGTCCCGTGGCACATGGTGCAAGGTGCATCTTCAGACAATCGAAGTGGAAGGGTTACACCATCGAGTGAGTCCTCAAAAGACAGTGTCGCTGAGGATTCCATGTCGGCACCACGGCGAGGTTGTGGTGAACGCCTTCCACCCGTGCGCCCACGATTAAACATGCCACCGAGGAAATCCCCAAAACCACCTTGGTCCCCGCCAAAGAGATCTTCGTAGTTGACGTTATAGCCGCCACCACCAAAACCGCCACCGCCGAAACCTCCACCACCAGGAGAGTAGCCGCCGGATGCGAAGAGTTCACGGGCTTCGTCGTATTCCTTGCGCTTGGCTGGATCAGACAACACGTCGTAGGCCTCGGACATTTCCTTGAACTTGTCCTCAGCTTTTTTATCACCCGGATTCTTGTCAGGGTGGAGTTCGCGTGCGAGTTTGCGGTACTTCTTTTTCATCTCATCAGGTGTTGCATCTTTAGCAACACCGAGAGAGGCGTAGAAGTCCTTCTCGAGCCAGTCCTTATTCATTCACTTTCTGCCTTCATGGTTTCACGTTGTAGCAACGTGTCACGTACCTGCAACACTGACGCGTGCAGGCCTCAAAATTCGCTCACCTTGACGGTAGCCTGGCTGAAACACAGCAACAACTGTTGGATCAGTGACACCTTCAGCTTCAACACTGGCAAGAGCTTCATGCAGATTTGGATCGAATGGTTCGTTCGCGGATCCAAATCGCTCGAGACCAAGTTTGGTCAAAACTGCGTCAAGGCTGTCACCCACTGTTTTGAAAGTTCCAGCGAGCTCGTTGTGCTCACGAGCTCTATCAATGTCATCGAGGATTGGCAGAAGTTCAACAAAGACGGAACCCATTGCTACCTGACGATTGATCTCGCGGTCACGCTCAATGCGCTTGCGGTAATTAGCATATTCAGCATGGACGCGCTGTAGGTCCGAGGTCAGTTCAGCAACCTTGGATTCAATGTCGCCCACTTCACCCTCGATCAGATCAGCTTCAGCTACAGCCGCTTCTGCATCGCCCTGGTCACCTTGTGGCGAGGAGTCGTCAGCCCAGCTTTCACTGGGCTGACGCACCTCAAAAGTGTCGGGGTCGATGCGGCGTTTATCGTTTACGCGCACTCCCTCTTCACTCGGATCGAATTCCTGTGTCACTTGTTGTCGTCCTCATCGGCTGTTTCTTCGTCAATTATCTCGGCGTCAACAACATCGTCTTCAGACATGTCTGCTGCTTCGCCAGCTGCATCTGCTGAAGCGCTGGTGCCGTCTTGTTCCGCTTGCGCATACATTGCTGCGCCCAGTGCCTGGCTTGCGGCCGCTACCTTGTCAGTTGCCGTACGCATGCCAGCTGCATCGTTCTCTTCAACTGCCTTTTTGAGTTCGTTCAGGGGCTCTTCAACATTGGCTTTCGCTTCTGCTGGAACCTTGTCGGCATTGTCTGCCAAGAACTTCTCGGTCTGGTAGATGAGTGCTTCAGCGTTGTTGCGAACTTCGGCTTCCTCGCGGCGTGCCTTGTCCTCTTCAGCGTGCTGCTCAGCATCGCGCATCATGCGGTCAATGTCTTCCTTGTTCAATGACGATCCACCGGAGATGGTCATTGACTGCTCTTTGCCCGTTGCGTTGTCCTTTGCGGAAACGTGGACGATTCCGTTGGCATCGATGTCGAAGGTGACCTCGATCTGTGGGATGCCCCGTGGTGCTGGTGGCAAACCGGTGAGTTCAAATGTTCCGAGCTGCTTGTTGTAAGCAGCCATTTCACGCTCACCCTGATAGACCTGAATCAACACGGAAGGCTGATTGTCTTCAGCGGTGGTGAATGTCTCAGAACGCTTGGTGGGAATCGTTGTGTTGCGCTCGATCAACTTGGTCATCACGCCGCCCTTGGTCTCAATACCGAGGGACAGAGGTGTGACGTCAAGGAGAAGAACGTCCTTAACATCTCCGCGCAGTACACCGGCTTGAAGTGCAGCACCTATGGCAACGACCTCATCAGGGTTAACACCCTTGTTTGCGTCTTTGCCCGTCATTTCCTTGACGAGTTCTGCAACTGCAGGCATGCGGGTTGATCCACCAACCAGAACTACCTGGTCGATGTCTGAAACCTTGACGCCTGCGTCCTTAACAACAGCCTCGAAAGGTGCCTTGGTGCGCTTGAGCAAGTCTGCGGTCAATGACTCAAACTTGCTGCGACTCAATGTCTCTTCGAGGTGAAGGGGGCCATCAGCACTTGCGGTGATGTAGGGCAGGTTGATACTGGTTTCGGTTGAACTGGAAAGTTCAATCTTTGCCTTTTCTGCTGCCTCACGCAGGCGTTGCATTGCCATTTTGTCCTTGGACAGATCAACACCGTGTGCGTTCTTGAATTGCGTGACCATCCAGTCAACGACCGCGTTGTCCCAGTCGTCGCCACCAAGGTTGTTGTCACCACTGGTTGCTTTAACTTCAACGACGCCATCGCCGATTTCAAGGAGTGATACGTCGAAGGTTCCGCCACCAAGGTCAAAAACCAGAATGGTTTGCTCGGTATCGCCCTTGTCCAGGCCGTAGGCCAAAGCAGCCGATGTTGGCTCGTTGATGATGCGCAACACGTTCATGCCGGCAATTTCGCCAGCTTCTTTTGTTGCTTGGCGCTGTGCATCACTGAAGTACGCGGGGACGGTGATGACAGCATCGGAGACTGTATCGCCGAGGTATGCCTCAGCATCGCGCTTGAGCTTCATGAGCGTGCGAGCGCTGATTTCCTGTGAGGTGTACTTCTTGCCATCAATTTCAATATCCCAGTTCGTGCCCATGTGGCGCTTAACCGAACGGATAGTGCGGTCGACGTTGGTGACCGCCTGGCGCTTGGCAACCTCGCCCACGAGGACTTCGCCATTCTTGGCGAATGCGACGACCGATGGGGTGGTGCGAGCACCTTCTGCGTTAGCAATGACGACGGGTTCGCCGCCTTCAAGTACGGAAACCACGGAGTTGGTGGTACCGAGGTCAATTCCTACTGCTCTAGCCATTATGTGGCTCCTCTTTTCCTTATATATATGTGTTTTTTTCTGTGCGGACTCGTTGCCCGGGAGGGCTCCTACCAAAATCTTTCACCCAGTGTGACCTACTTCCACTAATAAGTCAAATTGCACTCATATTACTTGAGTCGGGTGCACTCATAGCAAAAAAGACATGTTTTATGAGGGAATTGGCTCATAAAGGAAGTATTTCCTATGAAATTACGGGCTTTAGTGCCGCAACGGCTTGCTCGCGGTGGCTATTTTGCGCCCCGATCAATGCCTGGGCATCACGCGCTTTGAGTGCATCGATAATTTCCCTATGTTCTGAGTGCACGCGCTCCCGATTCACCGGATCCCGGAAATAGACCGTGCGGTAAATATCCGAGGCATCCCAGAGTTGTCGGATCAAACGGCTAAGCCGATTCATGCCCGAGAGCTCAATAATGGAGAAATGGAAGGCCCGATTCGCCTCGGTTAGCCGCTCAACATCACCGGAATCGGCAGCCTGTTCGACCTGTTCCAGGATCGCCTCAATATCAGCGATATCGGCGTCACTGACTTCTAGGACGGCCTGGGCCAGAGCTTCAGCCTCAAGAATTTGGCGAAGACGATACAGCTCGATGAGGTCATCCGCCGACAGCTCGGTAACGAAATACCCGCGATTGGGGTGATAGGTCACGTGGCCCTCACCCTCAAGGATCTTGAGAGCCTCTCGAATTGGCACCCGACTGACACCCAAATCCTCGGCGAGATCTTCTTGAACGAGTTGTTGTCCCGGCAGGAGGCGACCGACTGCCAATGCCGAGCGCAACTCGTGCAGCACGGTTTCAGCAGCGGTCGGTCCCGGATTGGCCATAGGGACATTGTGACCGTGATCGGAAGATTTCTCCATCATGTGGCAAATATCCAGATGGAGTATTTCGAGCTCACGGGAAAAAGGAAGTTGAGTTGCCGAATAAACGCGGCACAAAGTTTGCCTAATGCAGTGTGTCAAAGCACACAGTTGACTGCAAGTAACTGCACTTCTTAGTAGCCTTGCCCGATGGATCAAATGCTCCTCCGGGCCGTTGTCGGCACCATCCTTGCTGTTGTGCTCCTTGCCCTAGCTGCCAAGCGAGGCTGGTTCCTGTTTTCACTTGCAAATTCGGGGCGTCCCGCGGTTGGACGGTTCACCGATCCAACGATCCGCGTTGAGGCAGAAGCAACCGAAGTCCTCGGTCAAAAGAAACTGCTCAAGTGGGTTATTCCCGGCACCGCGCACGTGTTCGCATTCTGGGGATTCCTAGTTCTGGGCCTCACGGTCATTGAAGCATTTGGTGCGCTCTACGTTGCCGACTTCGCTGTTCCCTTCATTGGCACCTGGGCAGTGGTTGGTTTCGCCGAAGACCTCTTTGCCATCTTGGTTCTTGTTGGCATCTTGATGTTCGCCACCATCCGCATTTTCAACAGCCCCGGTCGAGAGGGGCGTTCATCCCGATTCTTTGGTTCACACACCAAGGGCGCATGGCTCGTCCTGTTCATGATCTTCAACGTTATTTGGACACTGTTCCTCTACCGTGCCGCGCAGGTCAACACGGGTGTCTTCCCATTCCCCGATGGCGCATTCGCCTCTGAATACTTCGCCACCTGGCTGCAAGGCTTCAGTGAATCAACAAATGAGTGGCTCGAAACAATTGGTCTGTGGCTCAACGTTGGTGTGATTCTGGCGTTCTTGCTCTTGGTGCTTAACAGCAAGCACCTCCATATTTTCACGGCCCCCGTGAACGTCTTCACATCACGCCGCCCTAACGGACTTGGACCACTTCTTCCCATTTATTACGACGGAAAGCCACTTGATTTTGAAGATCCCCCCGAGGATGCATCCTTTGGAAAGGGACATATTTCCGAGTTCACTTGGAAGAACTACGTCGACTTCATGGCCTGTACCGAATGTGGTCGCTGCCAATCACAATGCCCCGCATGGAACACGGAAAAACCACTCAGCCCCAAATTATTAATCATGGATCTGCGGGAAAACCTCTTCGAATCCGCTTCTTACCTGAAAGCTGCCAAGGGCTCACGACCTGAAATGGGTGAGCTGGATGCCAAAGCGCTTGAATCTGTTTCTGAAACAGAGCGCGCACTTGTGGAGCGTCAATTCATTGGCTCTCGCGAAGGCTCGGAGCATGCTTCCACCGATGGCTACACCGATGACGGACACCGCAATTTCTCACTTGAACTACCCGTTATCGCTGACGATGTTCTCTGGTCCTGCACCATGTGTGGTGCGTGCGTGAACCAGTGCCCAGTTGACATTGAACACATTGATCACATCGCTGACATGCGCCGCAACCAGGTCATGGTCACCACCGACTTCCCATCCGAACTCAACGGCATGTTTAAGAATGTTGAAACAAAGGGCAACCCCTGGGGCATGAATGCCGCAGATCGCAATGCATGGATCTCCGAGGTTGACTTTGACGTGCGCGTATTTGGTCGCGATGGTGAAGATGAAATTCCCGCTGACATTGATTACCTCTTCTGGGTTGGGTGCGCTGGTGCGTTCGAGGACCGGGCAAAGAACACCACTAAGGCTGTTGCGCAATTACTTGATGTTGCAGGCGTGAAGTTCATGGTGCTCGGTGACGGTGAAACGTGCACGGGTGATCCCGCTCGCCGCGCAGGCAACGAATTTCTCTACCAAATGCAGGCACAACAAAACGTTGAGATGCTCAATGAGATCAAGGCAACCAAAATCGTTGTTACCTGCCCGCACTGCTTGAACACCCTCAAGCGCGAGTACCCGCAGATCGGCGGCAACTACGACGTTGTTCACCACACTCAACTACTGCGTGAACTCGTTAACACCGGTCGGCTTACCCCGATCACCGAAGTCAACGAGGAAGTCACCTACCACGATCCTTGCTACCTCGGCCGCCACAACAACATCTATGTGCCACCGCGCGAACTCATCGAAGCGACGGGTGCGCAAAAAGTGGAAATGCCTCGACATGGCGACAAGTCATTCTGCTGCGGCGCCGGCGGTGCTCGCATGTGGATGGAAGAGAAAATCGGTCAACAGATCAACAAGACCCGTGGCGATGAAGCAATTGCAACCGGCGCAAAGACAATTGCCGTTGCCTGCCCATTCTGTTCCGTGATGCTTAATGACGCAGTCACTTCGCGTCAACAGGAAGGCTTGGCCGAAGGTGTCCAGGTGCAGGATGTTGCGACACTTCTCTTGGAGTCAATGCGGTCCAAGGGGTAGGTAACTTGCGGCTCCTAGACCGACGATCGACCCGCAGACTCAACGTGCAAGGGTGGCACCTGAATCCAGGGGAAGCGAATCCACTTGCTGGTCGTGCGCCAGGCAAGCTCAGGAGCATAGGTGGTTGCCGGCTTGGAATAGAGAACTGCAACCCGTACCTCAGCATCGGCAGGCAATAGTTGTCGCACAAAGTGCAAGGTGGCACCTGTGTCAGCAACATCGTCAGCAACCAAGACCCGCTTGCCCGCAAGATCAGCTAGGTGCGGGGCATCTCCAATGAGAATTGGGTGCGCAAGAGTTTCTCCCGCATCGGTATAGAACTCAACATTGACGTGACGGACATCTTTTATGTCAAGGGCATAGGCAATGCCCGCCGCAACAAAGAGGCCGCCGCGCACAACACCGAGAATTGCATCGGGGATCCAGTCTTGATCAACAAGTGTTTGAGACAAGAATCGAATTCCAACACCGAAGTCGGTGTAATCAAATATTTCTAATTCGCTCTCTGGTGGCATGGCCATATCCCGATCCTGTTCAACCCGTTAGAGCTGCTAATGCTGTTAGAGCTGCGTGCGATGGAAATTTGCAAATGATCGGCTCGGTGTGGGGCCACGTTGGCCTTGGTAACGCGAACCATATTTCTCTGAACCATAAGGGTGATCGGCTGGACTGGAAAGCCGGAATAAGCACAACTGACCGATCTTCATGCCGGGGAACAACTTAATCGGCAGCGTTGCAACATTGGAAAGTTCGAGGGTGACATGTCCTGAAAAACCCGGATCAATAAAGCCTGCCGTTGAATGGGTGAGCAGCCCCAAACGACCTAGCGATGACTTACCTTCCAAGCGGCCGGCGATGTCATCAGGCAGCGAGACAACTTCATAAGTTGAGCCAAGGACAAATTCACCCGGGTGCAGAATGAATGGTTCATCACCTTCTGGCTCAATCAGCCGGGTGAGATCTGCTTGCTCGATGCTGGGATCGATGTGCGGGTAGCGGTGATTCTCAAAAACCCGAAAGAGTCGGTCAAGTCGCACATCAATACTTGAGGGCTGGATCATGCCGGGATCAAAAGGCTCAATGCCTACCCGTTGGGCGTCGATTTCAGCGAGCAGGTCGCGGTCAGATAGCAGCACGGCACGAGATTATCGGGTTTGCTCACGCCGCGCGGCGATAGGCACCAGGTGTGAGACCCAAAACCTTGTGAAATTGCCGGGTGAATGAACTTTGGTCATAGAACCCACACTCGGCCGAGATAACTCCGAGCGTCAGATCTGTCTGGGTGATTAACGTGACAGCGTGCTCAAGGCGCAGGCGCTGCAGCAACTGCTGAGGGGGCAGGCCAAGAGTTTTTCGAGCCAAACGCTCGAGGGAAGTCGTTGAAATTCCTGCCACCGCAGCCATGTCCGCGACCCGCCACTGAGCATGGATGGATTCACGCACCGCCCTGATCACTTTGGCGAGGCCAGCATGTGTGCTGTTCACTTGAGAGTGCAGGTCCACCGAAAGCACCGCTACCCCAACCGGTTCGCCTGACGGTGAGCGGATAACCGCCTTACTTGTCACATACCAACCGAGTTGGCCGTCCGCCCGCACTATGAGCTCCAGTTGGTTCTGCATGGGTCGCCCGCTTTTTAGTACCAATTCGTCTTGCTGCAAATACGATTGAGCAAGTTCAGGTCCAAACAATTCAGGAACGGTGCGGCCAACAACCTGCGACTCTTTTAGGGCCAAACGTGCGCAAAATCCCTCATTTGCATAGACGTGGCGATCATCCAGGTCCTTAACGGAGCCCATTACCTGCGGCACACCCTCCACCAATTGGCGGAAAAGCACCACGGCCGGGTTTTGTATCAATTCGACATTCACATGCACACTCTGGCACAAGACAGAGGCACTTGAATAGTGGCATGACACAGATCAGTGCGAAGGCCCATGTGCCCGCTGCCGGAATATCCTTCGCCGACCTTCCCAGCGATGCCGATCTCATCGAACTCACCCAGGCGCGCGCCCTCGCTTTGCTCGAGGCATCACTCGCAGACACCTCCCGGGCCGAAGCCCGCTCAGCCAAGCGCCTGTCACGACTTCTCGCCGATGATGCAGGTCGCGATCTTCTGCTGGACTTAACCGATCAGGTGCTGCGAATTCGCACTGCCAAGCGTTCGGCGCGCAGACTTGCTGACCTCACCGCCCAGGGTGTGCCCGCCTCCCTCGGCGGCTTCGATCAATTTGGATTGGCCAGTTTGGGCAAAGTTGCCCCACTGATCCCTGGGATCACTGAGAAAGCCGTTGATTGGCGGATCGCCAAAGACACCGCTGGCGTGATCCTGCCCTCTGAGGATCCAGCGTTTGGCAGATACGTGCGCAACCGCACACATGATGGTTTCAATCTGAACATCAACGTTCTCGGTGAATCAATTTTGGGTGACGATGAAGCAACAGCGCGCACCAACATGGTGCGCGCCCGCATTCAAAGGTCCGATGTGAATTACGTGTCCGTCAAAATTTCAGCGATCTGCGCAAATCTCGACGTACTGGCAAAGCATGAATCACTGGAACGCATCGAACAGCGATTGATTGATCTTTACAGCGCGGCTGCCGCAACAACACCCCAAACTTTTGTGAACTTGGACATGGAGGAGTATCGCGACCTCGAACTCTCGGTCGATGCATTCATGCATGTTCTGTCGAAACCAGAGTTCACTAACTTGCGGGCTGGCATTGTTTTGCAGGCCTACATCCCTGATAGTCACGATGCCCTGCTGACTCTGATCAATTGGGCTAATGAGCGCCACCGCAATGGTGGAGCACCCATAAAGATTCGGTTGGTTAAGGGCGCCAACCTAGCCATGGAATTTGTTGAGGCTGAACTTCACGATTGGCCGCAGGCTCCCTATCCGAGCAAGCATGATGTTGACGCCTCCTACAAAGCCATGTTGGAAACCGTGCTAACCAAATCAGACCGAGGAGCCGTTCGTGTTGGCATTGCCAGCCACAACCTCTTTGAAGTGGCTTGGGCATTGACACTCCGCGATCTCCTCGGAGCACACGACATCATGGAAATCGAAATGCTGGAAGGCATGGCCCCACCACAGTCACGCGCTGTGCGCAATGACGCTGGTGAATTACTTCTCTACTCACCCGTTGTGGCGAAAGAGGATCGGGATGCATCGATTGCCTATCTTTCTCGCCGACTCGATGAAAACTCTGCGCCCGAGAATTTCTTGCGGGCACTTTTCGACATCACTCCGGGCTCACCCGAGTGGGATCGCCAGTCCGAGTGGTTCCGCAACTCGGTGCGCGAACGCCACACTGTTACCAAGAAGTCACGTCGCGTGCAAGATCGTCGCAATCAACTGATTCGTTACCCAGTCGATGGCACTTTTGTTCCCAGCATTGATACCGATTTCACGTTGCCAGCTAACCGAGAATGGGTGGCGCGGGTATTTGAAACAACTGTTGTGCCCACGCCCAAGATCACTGACACGATTGATCAGGTCGATGCCGCAGTTGCCCGGGCCCATGCAGCGCAACAGGAATGGCATTCCATGTCATTTGCTGCTCGTCGAGTTGTTCTCGCCCAGATCGCAGAAGTCATGGAGAAGCGACGCGGTCAAACACTCGTGGTCATGGCGAAAACTGTGGGCAAGACCGTGCGCGAGGGCGATCCCGAGATCTCCGAAGCCATTGACTTTGCCAACTATGCAGCCCACTCGACGCTTGCGCATCAGGATGCAATTGATTCCGACTTGACATGGACTCCTCACCGACTCGTTCTCGTGGCTGGTCCGTGGAACTTCCCGGCCGCAATTCCCAATAACGGCCTGGTCAGTGCCATTGCCGCGGGCAGTGCTGCGATTTTGAAGCCAGCACCCGAAGCGCGCGCGGTTGCGGCAGAGTTGGTTGATCAATTACATGAGGCGGGGGTTCCCGAGGGGTTAGTGCAACTTGTCTGCACACCGGACAACGAAGTGGGCAAGCACCTAGTCACTCACCCTGGCGTTGACATGGTCATGCTCACCGGCAGTCTTGAAACTGCTCAAATGTTCCAGTCTTGGAAACCGACCATGCATCTCAACGCCGAAACAAGTGGCAAGAACGCCATGGTCATTACCGCCGCTGCTGATATTGATCAGGCAATCAAAGAGTTGGTCAAGTCTGCTTTCGGTCACGCGGGTCAGAAGTGCTCCGCAGCCAGTTTGGCAATCATTGAAGCTTCGGTTTATGACGATCCCAACTTCCACGAGCGAATTGCCGATGCAGTCAGATCACTAACAGTGGGAGATGCAACAGATTTCAACAACATTGTTGGTCCCATCATCAACGCTCCGACCGGAAACTTGAAGCGAGCCCTCACCACCCTCGAGCCAGGGGAAACGTGGCTGGTTGAACCACAGATGATCAATGAAAACACATTCACTCCGGGTGTGCGAAGAGACGTTGCACCAGATTCTTGGTTCCACCTCACCGAGTGTTTTGGTCCTGTTCTTGGCTTAATGCGCGCACGCGATCTTGACCACGCGATCGAACTTCAAAACGCATCCATTTATGGGCTCACTGGAGGGATTCAGTCTCTTGATCCCAAGGAAATTGAGTTGTGGCTGTCCAAGGTGCAGGTAGGTAACGCGTATGTCAACCGACATATCACCGGTGCAATAGTCGAACGCCAACCATTTGGTGGATGGAAAAAATCCAGCATCGGACCTGGAATGAAACCTGGTGGACCTAACCACCTCTCGGGATATGGAACCTGGACTCAGCAAATAATTGATCCAAAGTTGGCAGCAGTGGACTACCAACACGAATGGGATAACTACTTCTCGCTCGAGCATGATCCCACCGGGCTTAAGAGCGAAGCAAACATCCTGCGCTACTTCCCATTGGACAAAGTCTTTGTTCGTTGCAGTGATCCAACTGCTCCAGAGATCGACCTTCTGCGCGCAGCATCACGCGTGACCGGAGTTCCATTGGAGATTTCGGTGCGCAGTGATGAATCCGAAGCAGTCCTGGGTAATCGCCTTGGGCGAGCAAGCGGTGAAGTGCGTTTACGTATTCTCGCTCCAGCAACTGATGAACTTTATGAACTTGCCAACCACCACGGAGTAACCGTGGACACGGCTTCTGTCACTGCAGTGGGTCGCATTGAGTTGGCCCACTGGGTGAAGGAACAAGCGGTGTCACGCACCATGCATCGGTATGGGCGACTACTGAATAAGTCCTGAGGGATCATCGGGAATATCAGCGCCATGTTCGGCTAATGCCGCCAATGGAACAATGCTCAATGCGGCTTCGTTCGTCGCAGCCAATACAACCGGTGCGGCAACACCTGCTTCATAGGACTGCAGCCAGCGTCCCGCACACACACCCCAGCGATCCCCGGGTCGCAGCCCTGGAAACCCGTACTCGGGCAGTGGAGTGATCAAATCATTTCCCACCTGCCGTTGATGCTCGAGGAACTCCTCGGAGACAACCGCGCACACGGTGTGGGAACCAAAGTCTTGTGGGCTGGTGTTCGTGTACCCATCACGAAAGAATCCAGTTAACGGCTCAAGGCTGCAAATCTCGAGCGGTTCACCGTAAACGTTGAGTTGATTGGAAACATCATCAGCATTAATTGACTCGCCCATGACCCCACGTTAGCCCAAGCAATACACTTTGGCACTACATCGCGGGCGTAGCTCAGTGGTAGAGCGCTAGCTTCCCAAGCTAGATATGCGGGTTCGATTCCCGTCGCCCGCTCTGGCTTGACAACACTTAGATGGAAACGACCCGGCCCAAAAGGGACCGGGTCGTTTCCATTGAGGCGTCAATCGCCGTGACACCAATTATTATTTGACAACCTTGATGGTGCGAGTCACCCGCATGGCAGTAAAGCCCGGAACCACAGGCGAGAACTCAACCAGCGTGAAGGTGCCCTTCTTTGCTCCCGGCCTGAGCACGGCGCGAACCTGCGCTTGATCGCCGACGTAGCGGAAGGAGACGGACTTGACCGAGGATGAACGACCTGTTGCGCTCAGCTGAGCCTCACGACCAGCGTTGGTATCGAGGTTCGCCGTGTCGTTGAATGTCTTCCACGTACCACTCTTGACCTTTGGACCGCCGCCTGTCCACATGGGGCCGTTGAGGACCTGCTGCTGAACGGGTGCAGGGGTTGGCGCGTTCGCAGTGTTCTGAGTGACACTGACCCAGTCACTCCAGCCTTGGGCATTAGCGGCGGAGACACTGAAGGTGTACGACGAGCCAGCCGACAACGTACCGACGTTCGCATTCGTGGCCTGGACCGTGATTTGACCGCTGGTCGGGCCAGCCCACTTCACGATGTAACCAGAAACGGCTGAACCACCGCTACTGCTCGGAGCATTCCAGTTCAATGAGACCGCGTTGGTCGATACTCCAGTGACTTTCAAGTTCTGCGGTTTGGATGGAGCCCCCGATGGAGCGGCGGCTGCGATGCTGACCTTCTTGGAAGCCTGGCCCACCGTGTTGTTACCACCAAGCAACTGCTGGGTGGCGTAGGTGGTGATAGTGAATGAACCGTTCGCAGTGGGTGTCCAGTTCATGGTCGCGGTCCAGGTGGCGACAGGGGTGGTGGAACCATTGCTCACCGGGGTACATGTCCCTGCGATGGTGCCCAAGTCGGCGCCTCTGCTGATCTGGAAATCGAAACTAACAACTCCACTCTCGTCATCGCAATTCGTGTCTGCGTTGTAATCCACATAGGTCGCTGTGAGTACTTGATTGACATTGACCGTCCCGTTGCTCGCGCTGAGGGTTGTCTTCCCATTTGCTGCTGATGCAGGTACAGCGAAGGCCACGGCCGAGGCAACGAGCCCCATGCTCACGACCGCGGCAAGCCGCGCTTCAAAGTTTCTTTTCACAATTTTTCCTTTCAGATTTTCATTCCAGGTCGTCATCACTATCGGCTA
>Ga0213861_10001206_pt1 | contig 22889 bp, 22 predicted proteins | sample PICome_4_FD_160110 | JGI IMG/M metagenome (GOLD analysis project Ga0213861, IMG submission 160110) | Coastal seawater microbial communities near Pivers Island, North Carolina, United States - PICO131 | ecosystem: Environmental > Aquatic > Marine > Coastal | place: USA: North Carolina... | reverse complement strand
TGGTGAACTGGGCGCCGCCCGCAGCGAGCGCATCTACGTTTGGCGTGTCGATGTCAGAGCCGTAGCAGCCGAACTGCGCAAAGCCAGTGTCGTCGAGCAGAACAACCACAACATTTGGGGCATCCTCGCTAGGGTGCGGCGGTTCGTCGAACCAAGGTTCGGAGTCGGCGAGCGTCTTGCCGATTTTTCCTTCGAAACGCGAGGAGCGTGTCATGCCATGTTCTCCTTGCCGGTATCAACGTCTGGTTGAACGCCGGGCCAGCCAGCGAGAATTGCTTCGATTGACCGGGTCCACGACTGAGCGATTTGGCGATCCGATCGACCGTGTGCGGCCCGCAGAACGTCATACGCCTCGGGCGAGGTCAACGCATCGATGACGGCGATCAGGTTGGATGCTTCGGCCGGTGTCAGCTGAGCGACTTCGGTTGCAAAATGTGACCGAGTCTGATCCGATAGCTGCGATCGGCTCCGAGCGACACCTTCTGATATCGGCTGGTAGTCGAGTGCTCGATGGCGGGCAATCTGCAAAATCGGTCCTGCAGCTTCGAGCAGCTCGAGTCGGCTCTTGACGTGCTGGGTAACCCTCTGACGGCGCGAAGAAGTACTTAGAGCCACCGGGTCAAACAGTTTGCTGTAACGCTCGCGGAACACATCAAACGCCTGGCGTTGCATGTCATCGAGCCCGTCAAAGTTGCGGAACACTGACGAGACCGACACGCCCGCGTGTTCGGCAAGATCTTCGACCGTGAGAGGAATTTTGCCATTACGCACCAAAGCGAAGACGGCATCGATTACCGCAATGCGACTGCGTGCGCGCCGAGCGTGGCGGCCGTCGATCGCTGGCTTTAAATCCGTGCCCATGTCCTTCACACTACGTCCACTGCCAAGACAATTGCGAGTCACACTTGCAATACCTCTACGGTCGTCTCCCGATTGCATGCGCTCGGCGAGGTCGTACCATCGCGGTCCAGAAGTGCTGCGCTGCGCACCGGTGAGGCCAGTCGAGGTCAAGAACGCTGGTGAGCGGTCGGTGGCTGCAGTGACTTCTGCGTTGACCATTTGACTCATCGGCGGCCTAGACGCCTGCCTCTAAACACCACCGTCGAGGTTGCGGTGCTCGGGCTCCGGCATGGATGAGCAAAGGTTCGACCTCGTCGAAAGCCACGCTGGCTGACATACGGTACGTCTATGTCTATTGAGCTTCGCAACTCCGATCGGCTGCCCACGCCGCAGGGGTTCTCCCATGCGTCGATCGCATCGCCGGGTCGCATTGTCCATCTGTCCGGCCAGATCGGCACTGATGCCGATGGCAATCATTCCGACGGGCTTGCGGCGCAGACCGACCAAGCAATGCGCAACATCGTCGACGCACTGATAGGCGTGGGTGGATCAACGGAGGACCTGGCGAAACTCACCATTTATGTCGTCGGATGGACTGCGGCCATGCAGGGCGATCTATTCACCGGCCTCGGCGCAGCCGCCCAAGTCAACCCGATTGCGCAAGTGCCGATAACTCTCGTCGGGGTTCAGTCGCTTTTCCTGGATGAATCACTCATCGAAATCGAAGCGGTTGCAGTCCTTGCGAACTAGTCCTGAGAGACCCCTTGGGCCGCTCGACGGTGTCCGCGTCATCGACTTGACTTCAGTGGTAATGGGGCCACTTGCGACTCGCATGCTCGGAGACATGGGTGCCGATGTCATACGCGTCGAGAATCCGGGCGGCGACATCCTTCGCCATTATGAGCCCGCTCGGAGTTCAGGGATGAGCGCGCTGGCGATCAGTATGAATCGCAATAAGCGCAGCGTAGTGCTTGACCTCAAGACCGACGCCGGCATGCTTGCGTTGCGCGATCTCATCGCGACCGCAGACGTTTTCGTTACCACAATGCGTCGATCTGCACTCGTTCGCCTGGGTCTCGACTACGCAGGTGTTCGCGACATTCGTCCTGACATCGTTTACTGCGTCGCGAACGGATACGGCAGCAACGGGCCGAGTGCCGACAAGGCTGCGTACGACGATGTGATTCAGGCCGCCTCCGGGGTGAGTGACCTGTTCACGTTCGCCGGTGGAGATCCGCAGTTGATGCCAACGATCATCGCCGACAAAGTGTGTGGGATTCATATCGTTCCTGCCATCACTGCGGCGCTGTATCGCCGGGCAATGACTGGTGAGGGGGACTCGATTGAGGTGCCTATGGCTGAGGTGATGGCGTCGTTCAACCTCATTGAGCATCTTGGTGGATTGACCTTCGAGCCGCCGATCGGACCATTCAGTTACGCCAGGGTGACGACACCCAACCGACGTCCACGCCGCACCCGCGATGGCTGGGTCGTCATCCTTCCCTACAGCACTCGAAACTGGCGTGACTTCTTCGAGTTTGTCGCCCGACCCGAGTTAATTGACGATGCGCGCTTTGCCGACCAGAGGTCTCGAGTCGCTAACTCCGACGCCTTGTATGGAATGCTCGATGACCTTGTTGCGGATTTCACTACAGCAGACCTGCTCGACCTCTGTGATGCCCAGTCGATTCCGGCTGCAGCGGTGATGTCACTCGAAGAGATCGCCGATGACTCACACTTCGCTGCAGTCGATCTACTTCACGACGACAACCATCCCACCGAGGGGCCCTATCGCGTTACTCGCGATCCCATCCGGTTCGAAAGTCGTGGCGACGAGCAGGGTCTACCGCACCGACATGCGCCACGGCTCGGCGAGCACACCGCGGAGGTCCTCGCCGAGGTCGGTTGGAAACCCGAAGATCTCACTGTGTTCGAAACAACCTGACGATTTGCTCGATTACGTTCCACCGAACCGAGCCGACTAGACCCGGCACCATGGACGATTTCTCAGGCAAGACCGCAGTGATTACTGGCGCTGCCAGCGGCATCGGTTTAGAGCTGGCCAAGCAATTCGGTGCGGCCGGTATGAACCTCATGCTTGCTGATGTTGAGCGACCTGCTCTTGATCGAGCGGAGGCCGAGCTCCGAGAAGCCGGTTACCCCGTCTCGGCACGTGAAATCGACGTACGCGATCACGACCAGATCATCGATCTCGATCACGCTGCGCGTGATCGCTTCGGCAACGTCCATGTGTTGTGCAACAACGCAGGCGTCGGTGCCGGTGGACCCGTGGCCGACCCTGACAATCTTGAGGCCTGGCGGTGGACAATCGACATCAACCTCTGGGGTGTCATTTACGGATGCAAGGTGTTTCTTCCTGGGATGATTGAACATGGCGAGCAATGTCACATTGTCAACACCGCTTCGATGGCAGGGTTGGGTTCCGCACCGATGATGGGTCCGTACAACATCTCGAAGTATGGCGTCGTTGCGCTCTCAGAAACATTGAGCAAGGAGATGCAGATAATGCAAACAGCGGTGGGCGTCTCGGTGCTGTGCCCGGCCTTCGTTGCCACCGGAATTGCCAACAGCGACCGCAACATGCCTGACGACGTGCGTGCCACCCTGCCTAAACGGGCGGCTTCGAGTGGCATGCAGGCTCAGATCGAGGCAATGGTGGCAGGCGGTATCAACACCGAGGTCGTTGGCCAACACGTCCTCGACGCAGTGCGCAACGACCGTTTCTGGATTCTCACCCACGACGAGTCCAAAGCCAGTGTCACTGCCCGGGCTGACGACATTGTCAACAGTGTCAATCCGTCAATGCGCGCTGGCTTTGCCTGAGGCATCAGCAACGCTGGTCGAGGTCAGCGATCGAACGGAGTTCCGTCAAGGAGTTCGCCAGTGAGCCCTTCAATGCGTTCGCTCTTTTCGGCGGCGCCATCGAAGTCGACTTGCCTCCACGCTTCGAACACCACGACTGACACGGCGTTGGCCAGGTTGAGGCTGCGGTTGTTGGGTCGTAGGGGAATGGTGAGTGAATGTTCCAGGTCGAACTGTGCGGTGACGTCTTCATCAAGTCCTGAGCCTTCACAGCCGAACACAAGCACGTCGTCGTGCTGATAACTGACGTCTGTGTAGCGGCGCGTTGAGTGCGTCGAGAACGCAAACCAACGACCTTGCAGGTCAGCGCGCACGCTTGCCAGGTCCGGATGAACCGTCATTCTTGTGCGCTCGTGGTAGTCGAGCCCACCGCGCTTCAGCAGCGAGTCATCCAGCCGAAAACCAAGCGGTTCAACCAAGTGGAGATCGTTACCCGTGTTGGCACAGAGCCGGATCAAGTTCCCCGTGTTAGGCGCTATCTGCGGGTTGACCAACACGACGTGCACCAGCCCAACGGTACCCCTCGGTGACGCGGGTGTCAGCGTGACAAGACAATCGACGTCCGCTTTGCCGCCGACGGCCCCATTCGTTCTACCTGCGGGGCCGCTGAAGATTCGTCGCCAAATCGCCAATGATGAGTCAGCGTCGACATCAACTGAGTCCGACCGCAGCAAGGTGACCACCGTTGCCGATGGCACGCCAACTACTGGCTGAATCGGCCGATTTCTTTAGGAAGAAGTACTCCGGCAAGCAGTCCCGAGCGAAGCCAACTGACCCTGAAGGTCACAGAATTGAGCCAGATTTAGTTCGACGCTCTAACCGAATAACCAAGGGACCATGGCCGCGGAAATCAACAATGTTGTCAGCGTCAGCGGCGCACCGACTCGCGTGAAGTCCGTGAACCGGTAGCCGCCGAGACCGAACACCATCAGGTTCGTTTGATATCCGACTGGTGACAAGAACGAGCATGAGGCGCCCATCAACACTGCCACGGTCAGCATTCTTGGTTCGACGTTGGCATTGGCGGCGATCGAGAGCGAAATCGGCACCATGAGCGCTGCAGCCGCAGTGTTCGTGAGTAGCTCGGTCAAAGCGATCGTCGCAAGCATCACCATGATCACGTGGCCTGCATCACCCAACCCCAAGCCATCAACCCGTTCGACAGCTCCAGCGATTTCAGCGGCAAGGCCGCTCTCAGACACCGCTGCTCCAAGGCTGATAGCTGCGACCATGGTCGCCACCACGTTGATATTGATCGATCGCCAAGCCTGACCCAGAGAAATCGCTCGACCGGCCACCACCACAATCGCTGATGCAAGGGCTGCCTCAAACAGATCCAATAAGCCCGTCACCGCTGCAACAACCAATCCAGCTGTCGCAAGAAGAACCAGCGTCGATCGGTCGCGGCGAGCCGGAGGTTGCTCATTTAACGCCGCAACCAGCGAAAAGTCGGCATGACCTCGCCAACGAAATGCAAACGATTCATCAGCGAGCACCAACAAAACGTCACCAGCTCGGAGCGTCACCTTCCCGAGTTGACCACCAACATCGCCGTCCGAGCGATGAATCGCCATCACCGCCGCTCCGTAGCGGGCGCGGAAACCTGCCGACTTTAATGATCCACCGACCAATACCGACCCAGGTGCCACCACCGCCTCGAAGACCCGCGCATCAGGCCCTTGTGCCTCACTGACGTGCCGCTCCTCGAGCATAGTGAGGCCGTCGATGTCATGAAGATCGATCATCCTCGCTATGTCCCCGACAAAGCAACAGACGTCACCTTCCTCGAGACGCGTATGAGGCGATGCTGCCAGCGACGCTGTTAACCCACTGTCGATGTCAGGGCGCTCGACAAGCGCTAGAAAGGCACCATCTAGATTCCGGAGTCCCGACTCTGCGATCGTCCGACCGGCGATCGGACCGCCAGCAGTCACACGAGCGGCGAGTTGAAATTCACGACCACGCCTATCGACATCTGACATTGCTGCGACCCGCTCCGGCAGCAGCCGCATCCCGATTGTCGACAGCACTCCCACCCCAACCACCGCAACAGGAAGACCAACAGCGGTAATCTCAAGTACGCCAAGGGGTTCCTCGCCCGAGCGGCTCAGCAGGTCGGAGACAACGAGATTGGTAGACGTACCGATCAACGTGATCACACCACCCAACACGCTCGCGAACGACAGCGGAAGTAGAAAGCGCGATGCGTTTACTCCATTAAGTTGCGACCATCGCACCACGCGGGGAGCAAACATCGCAACAAGAGGTGTGTTCGGCACGACTGATGATGCGCCAGCGGTCACCGCCGCCAGCATCACAATAGAACCGTTGCGATCGAGGAGCCGGTCAAACACGCGGGAGAACGTCCCTGTCGCCGTGACAGCTCCAGCCAAGATATAGAGCGCTCCAATCGTCGCCGGGGCCGGACTGGAGAACCCACTGAGTGCAATCTCAGAATCGATGACGTTGGCAAACATCAGGGCAACAACGGCGCCGCCTAAAACGATAACTGGGGTCAGAAAATCGGCGATCAGAAGCCCCACCGAGGCCGAAATCACGATCAGCGCTATCCAGGCGTCGAGTGTCAATTGATTTTCCCGCAGCGTAAAAGAGTCAAATATCTAGGTCAAGAAGACGATCAATCGAGCATGCCGCTAAAGCGAAGCGTCGCTATCACCTGGTCGGCAGCTTCCTCAGCCGTCAGCGCCGTCGTGTCGACATGAACTTCCGGCGATTCTGGTGCTTCGTACGGTGAATCGATTCCAGTGAAGTTGCGTAGCTCACCGGCCCGCGCCTTGGCGTACAGACCCTTCGGATCGCGTTCTTCTGCAACGTCAAGCGGCGTGTCGACGTGCACCTCAATGAACTCACCCGCTTCGATTCGCTCTCGCGCCAACCGGCGTTCGGCCCTGAACGGCGAAATAAACGAAACAAGAACCACCAGGCCGGCGTCGACCATGAGGCCCGAAACTTCCGCGATTCGGCGAATGTTCTCAACCCGATCTGCATCAGTGAACCCAAGATCACGGTTCAGGCCGTGACGGACGTTGTCGCCGTCAAGCAGGTACGTGCGTACACCAAGTGTGTGGAGTTTCGACTCAACAATGTTCGCGATGGTCGACTTTCCTGAACCTGATAGGCCGGTGAACCAGACAACGCCGGGCTGATGGCTGTTCTGATCTGCGCGGGCTGCTTTGTCGACGCGCACGTCTTGCCAGTGGATGTTGTGGCTTCGGCGAAGGGCGAAATGCAACATGCCTGAGCCCACGGTGTTCTGGGTGCGTTTGTCGATAACGATGAACGAGCCCGTGTCGCGATTGTCAACATACGGGTCAAAAGGAATCGGTCGGTCGAGACTGAGATTGCAGACCCCAATCTCGTTGAGCGCAAGTGTGTTCGCAGCAAGATGCTCCAGCGAGTTGACGTCAACCCGATACTTCGGTTCTGAAATTGTCACGCCCATCGTGCGGGCCCCGACCTTCAAAATATACGGGCGGCCGGGCAACATCTCGTCTTCGTGCATCCAAACCACGTGCGCCTCGAACTGATCAGCAACTTCGGCTGGAGCATCACCAGCGCACATCAAGTCGCCGCGGCTTGCGTCGATCTCGTCGGTAAGCGTGATCGTGACCGATTGGCCTGCGACCGCAACGGCGAGATCTCCGTCCATTGTGACGATCCGGTCAACAGTGCTGGTCGTGCCTGCGGGAAGCACCCGGATGGGATCGCCAGGCTTAATTGAGCCACCGACGATTCTGCCGGAGAACCCACGAAAGTCGAGGTTGGGCCGATTGACCCACTGCACCGGCATACGGAACGGTCCTGCGGCAACATCGTCGTCAACAGGAACGTCTTCGAGATACGTCATCAGCGTCGGACCGTCGTACCACGGCGTCGCCTCGCTGTTTTCGACGATGTTGTCGCCCTTCAACGCGGAGACAGGAACATAGGTGATGTCACTCAAGCCAATCCGCTCCGCAAATTCGCTGAACTCGGTCACGATGGAGTTGTAGGTGTCCTCGGAGTAGTCGATGAGGTCCATCTTGTTAATGGCAACAACAACCTTGCGGATACCGAGCAAAGATACGAGATAACTGTGGCGCCGAGTCTGAGTGAGGACACCCTTACGCGCGTCGATCATGAGGACGGCAACATCAGCGGTTGACGCACCAGTGACCATATTTCGCGTGTACTGCTCGTGGCCTGGGGTATCAGCGACGATGAACTTGCGCTTCTCGGTTGAGAAGAAGCGATAAGCAACATCGATTGTGATGCCCTGTTCTCGTTCAGCAGTGAGGCCGTCGAGCAGCAGAGCAAAATCAAGATCGGTGCCCTGGGTGCCAACCTTGGCCGAATCAACCTCAAGTTGGGTCAGGTGGTCTTCGAACACCATGTGCGACTCGTAGAGAAGTCGCCCGATCAGGGTGCTCTTGCCGTCATCGACGCTGCCGCATGTTATGAAGCGAAGCAGTGATTTATATTGGTGGGTTGTCAGATACTCATCGATGTCGACCGCTATGAGATCGGAGACATGGGCCATTAGTTATTCTCCTCGTTCAAGCCGGACGTGATCCCGATCCTTTTTTTCCGCATCAGAAATAGCCCTCTTGCTTCTTCTTTTCCATCGAGCCGGCTGAGTCGGTGTCGATCAACCGGCCCTCACGCTCCGAAGTCGTGGCGAGCAACATTTCCTGAATGATTCCTGTCAGACTGTCCGCGTTGCTCTCAATTGCACCTGACAGCGGATAGCAGCCAAGAGTGCGGAACCGCACGTTCTTGATCTCCGGCTCTTCTCCTGGCTCGAACTGGAATCGGTCGTCGTCAACCATGATCAACGTGCCGCCGCGATGCACGATAGGCCGCGGGGCGGCGAAGTACAGCGGAACAATTGGGATTTGTTCGAGGTGGACGTACTGCCAAACGTCAAGTTCGGTCCAGTTGGAGATCGGAAAGACACGCAACGTTTCACCAGGGCTGCGACGTGCGTTGTAAATCTGCCACAGCTCAGGACGTTGCCGCTTTGGGTCCCATTGATGCTGCGGTGAGCGAACGGAGAAGATGCGCTCTTTGGCCCGTGATTTCTCCTCGTCACGGCGAGCACCACCGAAACACAGGTCGAACTTGTTCATGTCAATCGCCTGCTTAAGGCCCTCGGTCTTCCACATATCCGTATGTACAGACGATCCGTGTTCAAACGGGTTGATGCCGCGCTCGACGCACTCAGGGTTCTGATGCACTATGAGTTCAACGCCAAGCTCCTTGGCCCTTGCGTCACGGAATGCGTACATCTCACTGAACTTCCACATGGTGTCCACATGAACCAACGGGAACGGCGGCTTGCTTGGATAGAAAGCCTTCATTGCCAGGTGCAACATCACCGAGCTGTCCTTACCAATGCTGTACAGCATCGCCGGGTTGTCACTCTCGGAGACGGCCTCGCGCATGATGTGGATGGCCTCGGCCTCCAGACGCTGCAAGTGCGTCAGTCTTGCGACCGGTGGAGTATTGTCTACTAAATTCACAGACAATATAGTAAACACATCAACGCCAAGAATCCACCCATTTCCTCCGAAGGGCACGCGGAAGCTGTCAGCGCTGACGGCGAGCAGCGGTGTCGCGAAGATACTCACTGGCGAGTCCAGCAATCTCCTCCGGCAGTTCGCCTGAGACGAGGTCAGCGAGGCTGACGCCTTCGAGTACCCGGCGCAGCCCACCGCGTATTGCCATCCACACCTGCGGCAGTGCGTCCGCCGGGGCGGGATATGACAGGTCCCGCAGGCTCTGGTCATGAACGTCCGCCAGTGGACCATCGACCGCACGGAACACGTCGGCCAGCGAGATGTCGGTAGCAGGCCGAGAGAGTGCGAAACCGCCATCGGGGCCGCGCTTCGATCGGATGAGCTCGGCGCGCTTCAGGTCCCGAGTGATGTCAAGCAAGTACTTCAGCGAAATGTTTTGGCGCTGCGCGATCGCGTCAGCCTTCACGACTCCGTCCGGTCGCGTCGCAAGTTCACCCGACGCAAGTTCGACCATCGCCCGAACGGCGTTGTCGACTCGCTCTGAAATTCGCATTGCCGGAACGGTATCGTCCACCTGCACAGCACGGGGACGTTTCCCGCCAGGTTCAGTTGCGAACGCGACGCAGAAGCACTTCCTGAGCAATCGTCGCAATATGCGTGCCGTCGATGTTCAGCACGTCGCCAGTCACTAAGCCGCGGCTGCCGTTGAGGCCGTGCGAGCGTGTGTCAAACCAGTGCCACTGATCGGCACGGCACGGCCGATGAAACCAGACGGAATGGTCAAGGCTCGCACCTTGAAACCTCATGCGATCGCTATTGTCGTTATCGAAGTCGGGGTGCGGAGACCGCGCAGCGCGACCCGGCGCGGCATCTGACAGGAACGCCATCGCAAGCGTGTGCTTTACCGGATCGTCGTCAAGGTCGGCCATGATCCGCAGCCAGTAGCCGAGCCGGCCCGGTTCGCCATCGATGCCAGGGAGGTCGACCGCACGTCGGTCGATCAGGTTCCCCCACGAGTAGTTGTCGAGGCTTGGATCGTCAGGCAACAAGATGTTGTCAGGGAACGTGGCGATCTGCGCGTCGACCTCGTCTTCTTCCACTTGAAACGACACTGAGACGTTGAGAATTGCCCCAGCCGACTGGCGCGCCACCACCTGGCGTGTGCAGAACGAGCGGCCGTCACGGAGACGTTCGACTTCGAAACGGATTGGCTCGGTGATCGAACCCGGTCGAATGAAATACGAATGCAACGAGTGAGCGCGTCGATCTGGATCGACGGTGGCAGTCGCAGCTGCCAACGCTTGGGCAACAACCTGGCCTCCGAACAGACGCTTGCCCCACGGGTACTTCGCCGAGATGCCAACGAAGGTGTCTGGTCCATGCGGCTCGAGTTCAAGCAAATCGTCGAAGACGACGTCGTCGATTTTCGGGGCGGCATTCCACGGCTCGCTCATCGCTCCATCATCGCCCACAATCACCAATCCCCCGCATTTCCTGCAACTTTGTTCTGCAAGTCGGGCAGGCTGGGACCGTGGGCACAATTGAAACAGTGAACCTGAACGACGCAGACGCGCCGATACGGCTCGATGCTGCGCTCCGCAAAGACGGCTTCGTCCAACTCATCGGGCATGGCTTATCCGATGAGATCGCTGAAGGACTTTGGTCCGGAATGGATGACTTCTTTGCGCTCTCCACCAACGTCAAGGAGCAGTATGTCATTGACGATTCCGCCGCTAACCGCGGGTACCGGCAACGTGGGAGCGAGGCGCTGTCGTACTCACTTGGTGAAGCCAGCCCACCGGACCTCTTCGAGTCGTTCAATTCCGGCCACGACGACCGCGTCGAAGCCGACCGCTTGATTCAACGGACTCCGTGGCCCTCCGAGGCCCCGGAATTTGTCGCCGCAGCACAGCGCTACCTGTTGGAGATGGCTGCACTGTCGACACGACTCGACACGATCTTCGGCAAAATCATCGGGATTCCTGACCTTGCTCAACGATCGATGGCTGGGCCCGACACCATGGCGTGCATCCGTTACGAGCGCCGCTCTGACGAAGTCACACCCGTGCCAGGGCAGAAGCGGATGGGCGCACACAGCGACTACACCACGTTCACGATTCTGCGCGCCGATCCGGTTCCTGGCCTTGAGATCCTCACGAATGGAAACAGACCCGGCGAGCGCTGGCAATCGGTCATCCCTGACCCTGGCGCGCTGCTCCTCAACGTCGGTGACCTCCTTGCGATCTGGACCGACGATGCCTGGCCGTCAACGGTCCATCGTGTGCCACTGCGCGGTGATGGCACCGACCCACTGCTTCGTCGGTCGGTTGCGTACTTCCACTACCCGGACCTCGACGTCAACGTCGAGCCACTTCGGACTTTCCGGCACAAAGAAACGCGTTACCCGCCGGTAACCGTCGCCAAGCACCTTGCAGCCCGATTGATCGGACCGAAACAGCACGCTCCGTCTGCGGGCACAAGCACCGTCGGCAATCGACAGGTCTAAATCTCAGAGACCAGTGATTCATCGCTCACCCATGCCGTGAGATTCGCGACGAATCGTTCGTTCGCGCGGCGCCCAGTTCCGTTGGTGCTACCCGAATTGTGTGGCGTGAGAATCACGTTCGGAAGACCCCAAAGCGGATTATCAGACGGCAGAGGCTCCGGGTCGGTCACATCGAGACCTGCACCGCCGATATCTCCAGCCCTCAGTGCTGCAATGAGCGCTGGCTGATCGACAAGTTCACCACGACCCACGTTGACGAAGAACGCGTGCGGCTGCATCGATTTGAGGACATCGGCAGAAATCAAACCACGGGTGTCATCCGTAAGCGGTAGCGCAACGACGACCGCATCAGCTCCCGCCACAACGTCGACAAGTTCTGACAACGGGCGAGTCAAGTGCGGCTCATCGCCCTGCGCCGCACGCCGCACAATCGTCAGACGCATCCCAAACTCATGGGCGAGCCGAGCAACTTCTTGACCGATCGGACCCCAGCCAAGCACCGCCAAGCGCTGGCCCTCAAGTTCATTCCAACGCGCCCATTCCCACTCAGCGCGAGACTGCGCCCGCATCGTTCGAGGGAGATCGCGGGCCAACGCAAGCAAGTACATCATGACTGTGCGCGCAATCGGGGCCGAGCTTGCGCCTGACGAATTCGACAGTCGCACCCCACGCTCAAGGAACGTTGCAAACACAGGACTATCAACGCCCGCCGACATCGAATGAAGCCAACGCAGGTTGGGGGCTCGCATCGCAACGCCAAACCAGTGACCCGCGCGTTCCGGCCAGGCATCATGGGAAAACTGAGCAATCGTGATGCGCTCAATGTCAGAGGCACTCACAGGCTCATCGCCCCTAAGTAAGACCGTTTCGATGTCGGGAGCAACCTCGCGGACACGATCACCGAAGTCAGCCCAGAATGTGTCCGTGCAGAAAAGTACCTCACTCATCGGGGGCCTCTTTCTTCATCGTCAGCAGACGGCAAGCTGATGTCACGAACAATGTCACGAGCGTCAAAGTCCAATGGTGCGTCGACTTCCACGATGCGTTCGTCGACATCGTCGTACTCGGTTCGCAATGCCTTGGACATCACGGCATGCTGCGCGTAAAGCGTAGTGATGTAAGTCAACTCAAGCAGTTGATCGTCCGGCAATGCTGCTCGAAGCCCACCGAAAATCTCATCAGGAACTCGGCCCATCCCAGTAATCAGGCAGTCGGCGTATCCAAGCACCAACCGCTCAAGGTCGTTCCAGACCGGCGCAGCGGCGCCTACGGCGACAGCAGCAATCCTGTCCTCCGACACACCAAGGCCCCGAAGAGACTTGCAATGCTGGGAGTAGACGAATTGACTACCAACCAGCCACCCCGCCCGGGTCTGACCAAGTTCGCGCAGAACCGGATCAAGCTTGGCGCCTCGGTACACGCTGAATCCCTGCACCGCATGCTCAAAGACAGCGTGGTCATTGGCGAAAACGCTCCACCAGTCGCCAGGCGTACCCGTCGCCGTCCCCGGCTCGGCAACTGGGTCCCGCTCGCCGAACAACAAGCCGTACATCATCTCAACAAGCGGCGAATCGTTTTCCTCGCGGGACACCTGGTGCAGTCGTGGCATCTGCTGATGCTGACAGAAAGACAAGCGGAACAGCGACACAGCCTGACTCTGCTTCTCGGCGGCACGGCGTCACGCGCCAAAATAGCGACATGCAGACAGCCGCCACCGACATGCTCGAAATCGAGTTCCCGATATTTGCCTTCAGCCATTGCCGTGACGTAGTCGCCGCCGTCACGAAAGCTGGCGGACTCGGAGTACTCGGGGCCGTGGCGCACTCCCCAGAAGCCCTCGAGACCGACCTCGCCTGGATCGAAAACGAGGTTGGAAGCCGTCCCTACGGTGTTGACCTCATCGTGCCAGCGAAGTACGCCGGCGACGAAGACGGCGGTTACACCCTCGACGACATCGCCCAGCTGATCCCCGACACACACCGGGCATTCATCGACGAAATTCTCGAGCGTTACGACGTACCGGAACTCCCCTCCGATGACACCACGACCCGGTCCAATACCGCCGTCGGAGGCCATGACGGCAACGCTCCCTTCAGTGCCAATGCAGCTCTGCCCCAGCTCGAAGTCGCTCTCGCAAGCAACGCTTCCTTCATCGCCAATGCGCTAGGGCCACCGCCCGGTTTCTTGATCGACCGTTGCAAGGAGGAAGGCAAGCTGATCGGAGCCCTTGCCGGTCGACCCCAACATGCGGAGCGACATCAAGCTGCGGGCGTCGACATTATTATCGCCCAGGGTTCTGAGGCCGGCGGCCACACTGGCGAAATCGGCTCGATGGTCCTCATCCCCGAAATTGTTGATGCAGTGAAAATCCCGGTGCTCGGAGCTGGTGGTATCGGACGCGGGCGTCAAATGGCCGCCGCAATGGCGCTCGGCGCGCAGGGCGTGTGGTGCGGTTCGGTCTGGTTGACGACAGAAGAAGCCGAGACACATCCGATCGTGAAGGAGAAGTTCCTTGCGGCAACCTCAGCTGACACCATCCGTTCTCGGTCGCTCACCGGCAAGCATGCTCGAATGCTGAAGTCGGCCTGGACCGAGGAGTGGGACCGCAATGACCGCCCTGATCCGCTCGGTATGCCACTGCAACCAATTCTGACTACCGAAGCCCAGAAGCGCATCGCTCGGGCCGCGCACACTAAAGGCTCGGGTGCCGAGAAGCTGGCGAACTACTTCGTCGGCCAGATCGTAGGAACAATGAACCAGTCGAAGACCTCCGGTCAGGTGGTCATTGAAATGATCGAAGAGTTCATCGAGTCGGTCGAATCCCTCACGCGTCAACTCGAAGTCTGACCAGCAGCATCAGCCCCCCCGCCCCGACATCTAGGTTTGACAAATGGCATTGAGCGAAGGTGATCTCTTGCCGAATCTCAATCTCGCGTCTGCGTCAGGGTCTTGGAACACCAACGATCATCGCGTGCGGGACGTGCCCCTCGTGCTGATTTTGCATCGGCACCTGGCTTGACTGCCTTGTCAGGAACACGTCATCGCCGTGCGCGACCGACTCGATGAATTCGGAACTGCAGAGGTTGCGGTCGTGACGTTTACCGATCCAGCGCGACTGCCCTCTTACGTCGAACGGCTCGGTCTCCCGTTCCCGGTCGTGTCGGATGTTGATCAACGGCTGTACCGAGCGCTCGGCGTCGAGCGAGGTACACGCCGTCAGGTGTGGTCACTCGGCACACTCAGGATGTACGGATCACTACTGCGCTCAGGTCGAAGGCTTCGTCGCGCTCACGAAGACACCCGACAGCTCGGAGCAGACATCATCGTTGCTCGAGATGGCACGATCGCCAAGCTCATCCTTCCATCGACGCCTGACACCCGTCCCAGCGTTGACGTCTTACTCACTGCGCTCCGCAACGCGTAGCCGGAGGTAACTCAGCAGCCGAGACCGGACGGCAACAATGTCGCAGCAACGGCGTTATTGCTGAAAACAATCATTTCACCGTCCTCGGACACCTTCAGCACCACCAGCGTCCAATTGGACAGCGGCTTCGCCTCTGTCGTGCTAGCCCCTTAATGCTGACTATCCGAGCTAGCAACAATTGCCCCAGAGGTCAGAGTCCATCTCACGAAAGCAAAGGATCTGACCAAGACGCAACAACCACCTCGACGACATCAACCAAATTGCTGGGCCATCATCACTCATTGATGCTTACACCACATTCTTCGCAATGGGCTAGGGCGAGCATCACACCTCTGAACAGTGCTTTTCAGCTGATTCCGAGGCACCGTAGGGGTGTGGCAGCTGAGCAGTACGACATTGCAGTCATCGGCGGAGGTCCAGCAGGGACTGCGGCGGCCATTCGAGCCGCCCGAGCGGGCTTACGAGTGATCGTCTTCGAAAAGGGAAAGCACGGTCGCGACAAAGTCTGTGGTGATGGTCTAACGCCACGGGCAATCGGTGCACTCGACGAACTCGAAATTCCGCTTGACGATGCACACCACATCAAGGGGTTGCGCATGATCGCCGGCAATCGTGTACGCGAACTCGACTGGCCCACTACCGATCGCTTTCCGAACTACGGAGCCGTGTGGCCCCGTCGTCGCCTCGACACTGCGTTGATGGACGCTGCCGAGGCCGCAGGCGCCGAGATGGTGTATGAAACCGTTGCGCTTCCAGTGCTTGATGACAATCTGGTCACCGGTGTCGAAGCTGGAGAAGGTCCCACCCGACGAAAAATTGCCGCTGACCTCACCATCGTTGCGACCGGCGCGCCTGGCGCTGTTGCAAAAATGCTCGGTGCCGACCGAGTGCCGAACGAAACGTTTGGGCTAGCGATCCGGACCTACGCGGAAACGCCGCGCCACGACAGCAAACACCTTGAAGCGTTGCTCTCGCTCAAAGGCGACGACGGCAAGGCCGTGCCAGGTTACGGATGGATGTTCCCTGCGGGAGATGGAACTGTAAACATCGGTTGCGGTGCATTATCGACGATGAAGGGGTTCAAAAAGTTGAACCTCAACACCATGCTCGAGAACTACCGAAAGCAAGTAATGGACGACTGGGACCTCGGCCCCAACCTCGAACGGCCACGCGCTTGGAGGCTTCCGATGAGCACCCAGAAGCGGCATGGTGCAGGCTGGGTCGCTGTCGGTGACGCAGCGGGACTCGTGAACCCAATGAACGGCGAAGGCATCGACTACGGCCTCGAAAGCGGCATGCTCGCCGTTGACCTCTTCATCGAGAATCCTCGTACCGCACCAGCCGACTACAACAAAATGGTCGGCGAAAGGTTCGACGCATTCTTGCGCACCGGTCGTCGATTCTCATTCCTCATCGGTCACCCGTGGATTCTCAAGCCCGGTCTGGCTATGTCAGTCAGCACTGAGTCGATCGCCAAGATCACACTGGCGGTCATGGGCAACCTTGTCGACAACACCACGCCCGGAATCGCAGGCAAAGTAATGTGGACAGCCGACAAAGGTCTCGGACTTGTCGACCCCATTCTGCGCAAAACACGGGCGGCCGCCTGATTACGGTCAGTACAGCGTCGCTCAGGGCCCGCTCAACGTAATGCCCACTGGTGCGTCCTCCAGAGCGAGGGCCAAATAACGCTAATGACATGATGTCGTGTATGGCAGTGACCCACTTTGCGCCCAATGCTGACGCCGAACTACTGCACCAGACGTTGCTGAATGATGGCGCACTGATCATCGATGACCTTGCGTCGACGCTTCCTGATGGCGCTGCACAGTTAGACGTGATCCAGCGTGAAATGCAGCCTTACATCGATGCAACGCCGGTCGGTGGTGACAGTTTTACCGGCAAGCAGACTCGTCGCTCAGGCGCGTTGATCGCACGCTCACCAGCAAGCCGCCCCCTGGTGCAGCACCCCACAATTCTCGATGTGAGCGGCAAACTCCTGCATAAGGCAAAGAGTTTTCAACTGCACCTCACTCAAACCATCGCAATCGGCCCAGGCTCACCAGCCCAGGCAATCCACCGTGATGAGTGGGCGTTCGACTTCTTCGAATTCCCGAGCGATCATCATGTGCAGTGCAACACGATCTGGGCGATGACCGACTTCACCGAAGAAAATGGTGCAACGCGGTTGATCCCGGGAAGTCAGGCCGACCCAGTTGACCGAGGCCGATCGATTGAGGAAAGCGTGCCCGCCGAAATGACGAAGGGGTCATGCCTGCTGTACACCGGAAAGGTGTACCACGGTGGTGGGGCCAACCGATCCGATGACGTACGGGTTGGACTGAACGTCACGTACAACGTTGGCTGGCTACGCCAGGAGGAGAACCAGTATCTGTCCGTGCCTCGTGAAATCGCTGAGACCCTCGACGACGATCTTCTTAAGCTGATGGGCTACCGCATTGGGGCGTATGCGCTGGGCTACATCGATGACGTCCGTGATCCGATCCAAGCCCTCCGTGACAACAAAGTCACCAAGTCCCAGGGCTTCACGAGCACCTGATCAAGCGAGGTCAGCGGCAGTGAACGCTACGGAGAACCGCTTGCACCACGCCACCACTGTGGCGAAGTCGCTGAGATTCACATCGACCGGAATTTCGTAGTTCTGCTCGCCAACATTCCCTTTGAGGCAGCCCAGATCAACGGATTCACCGTCGAAACCAAAAGCAGCCGCATCGGCCTGCGTCAGATATGCGAACAAGTCAGGTCCATTGTCGGTTTCAAAGTCCTCGAAGCGCAAAATCGTTAGCCGGTCCAGTCGTTGAGGGCTTTGGCCGAACCAGAACCCGGACGGCTGCGATCAACGAATGAACCATCGGTCAACGTGACGACAGCATTGATTTTTTGCGGTCGTTTCCGCTGGCTCAGAGATCGGCGCTGCGGCCGCTTCGTTGATCGGGGTATCCGTATCGTCTGCGACATCAATGCCCACGACCTCGTTAGCAGCTTTATTAGCGGCGGCTCATCGACTATGGCGCCTGACGAGGACACTGGATTTTTCTCACTACGTCGTCATCGATGAACTTCGTGTGGATCCCAAAATACCGAAGGCCAGAAAAGCTATAACTCCAGCAAGGACGATCGCCGCAGGTAGCGCGATCTTGGAGTTTTTACGAACTCGGTCGAAGGCGCTTCGGATCATGGCAGCAACGTAGTAACCGCTGCCGATTGTCCAATCGAATTCCAGTAGCGATCACAAACCGTTTTGGAATGGTTTCTAAAACTATTCGACTTGAGTACAAATGCCCGACGTAGTGGGTCTTATGAAGGCAAGCGCGAACTAAACGACCGACAACATCGGCACTCCATTAATCAGGCCTTGCGAACAATCACGCTGCCAACCGAATAGCCAGCGCCGAAGGAACAGATCACCCCTAGGTCGCCTGCATTGAGGTCGGCACGGTGTTTATGGAACGCAATGACCGAGCCAGCGGAGCTGGTGTTGGCGTACTCATTCAAAATCACCGGAGCCTCGTCATCGTTGGGCACCCGCTCGAGCACTCCCTTGGCGATGAGTTGGTTCATCTTGAGGTTTGCTTGATGCAACCAGAACCGACGAACACCTGCAGCGTCGAGCTCGAGTAGTTCCAAGTGGTCTGTGATGTGCGCCACCACTAGCGGGCAAACTTCGCGGAACACCATCTGACCGTTTTGACGGAAGATCACTTCGTGCGGCTCTCGATCATCGACCTCCGAGGAGTTCAAAAAGCCAAAGTCGTTGCGGATGTTGTTGGAGAACTGAGTGGCAAGCTTCGTCCCAAGCACTTCCCAGCGGTGTGATCGGTCGCCGAAGCCGTCGGCTTCTGCGTCATCAGTTCGTTCGAGCACAAGTGCGGTGCACGCGTCGCCAAAGATAAAGTGGAAGTCACGAAGCTCGAAATTGTTGTGGCCGGACGTGATTTCGGGATTGACCACGACAACACAGTTCGCCGAGCCATTGCGAAGGGCGTCGACTGCGGCTTGCATCGAGAACGTCGCCGACGAGCAGGCAACATTCATGTCATAGCCCCAACCTTTGGCACCGAGAGCATCCTGAATCTCGACTGCGACCGCCGGGTAGGCACGCTGCAAGTTGGAACACCCGACGATGACTGCATCGACATCAGTGTCGACGCGTCCAGCCTGAGCCAAAGCGTCGCGGATGGCGGGCAGCGCCATCTCGGCCTGGATACCAAGTTGGTCTTCGGAGCGCGTTTCAAGCCGCGGCCGCATCCGGTCAGGATCAAGCACGCCAGTTTTTTCCATCACATACCGCGATTCGATACCAGATGCCTTCACGATGAACTCCTCGTCGGGCACCGACCGCTTCACCAAGGTTCCCGCGGCAACCTCATCAGCGTGCTCAGCGTTCCACTTCTCGACGGATGCAGCCAGAGAGGCGCACAACTCCGCGTTGCTAATTGACTCAGATGGCGTGAATAGACCCGTGCCAGTGATCGACACAGATGGAAACGTGAAACTCATTCCGCTGAAGTTACGCACCTTTCATTTGATAACCGTCACGGGTCTCAAATGGTTCGGGTCCCTAGGAAAGTAAATGGGAGCGAACGAGGCTGCGCAGCACATCAACGCCAACGCCCTTTGTTGAGCTGACCCACACAATGTCGCCCTTGTGGAGTTGGCAGCCGGCTGCGAGATCCTTCTTGCGTGTCGCACGCTTAGACGACCGTACCTTGTCGTGCTTCGTCGCTACCACGGTGTGTGGGACGTCGTTGTAGCGGAGCCAGTCGAGCATCTGCTGATCAAGCTTGGTCGGGCCGATCTCACCGTCGACCAGAATGAACACCATCACCAAGTAGTCGCGTTCAAGCAGGTAGCCCTCGATCATCGCAGGCCAGTCGTTGCGCACCGACTTTGCGGCTTTGGCATAGCCGTAGCCGGGCAAATCGACGAGCGTGCCCTTGCCATCACCTTCGTCGAGAGAAAATAGGTTGATCAACTGCGTTCGCCCTGGGGTGTTCGAGACTCGGGCCAATTGCTTCTGATTCGCGATGGCATTGATCAACGATGATTTGCCCACGTTTGAACGTCCAACAAAAGCAACCTCAACCGTTGCTTCGGGCAAGGTGTGGGTACGCGACGCCGACTCGATAAACGAGATCCGCAGCGGGCTGTTCTGACTCACTCCGCAAGTGTGCAGGCTTTCGACTGAGAAAAGTGCGGATTGCCGACGCAACGACGGTCCGGCACGCTCGCACACGTAAGCGCTGAGGAGGTGCAACCTGAGCTTTAACCACTAATCAGGGACGCTAGAGCCCAGATCGCAGCAACGAGCCCGATACCTGCGTACAGCAGGCTTCGGCCAACCGGTGCTCGTTGGAGGTTGTCCTGGTCGAGTTGCCGATCGGGTGGCTTGACCACGGCGAGGAAGTTGCCCACGCACAGCGCACCGCCGAAGGCAAGAACGAGATACGGCAGCAGGTCTTCGCCGAGAAACATGCGAACAGCATGCCGGGTCCACAGGGACCGTCGCTACTGCGCGAGACTCTGGAGATGGGGTTCCACCACGTTGCCTTGGCCACTCGCGATGCTGCTGCAACGCACGCCTTCTACACCCAGGTGATGGGCTTCGAACTGGTCAAGGTCCATGTCGGTCCGACACCCAACCCGGGCGACGGCTTCAGCAAGCATTTTTTCTACGCGACTAATACCGACGTCGACGACGACGCTGCAGGTGACCGTGGCACGGCCAAGGACCTCATTGCATTCTGGGAGCTCAAGTGCGACGACATTGGTGACAACTACGAGGTGAACATCAACAAGGCTGCTGGCCTTCCTAGTTGGGTCAACCACATTGCCTTCGATGCACCAACACGCGAAGCACTCGACCGGCATCGGGTCCGGTGGCAGCAGCACGGCCACCGCGTTCTCGAGGTTGACCACGGCTTCTGCACAAGCATTTACCTCGAAGACCCATCTGGAAACATGGTCGAGTTCTGCTTGACTACGCGAGAGTTCACTGACGATGAGCGAAGTGCGGCAGAGCAACTTCTGGTCGACCTGCAACCTGACTTTGAGGCCGATCCCACAATGATCGTGCACGAACCACTCACCTTGATCTGACGCCCGGAGTTAAGACAAATATTCCCAGCTGACATGTGACCGCTATTTAGTTGTGTTCGCAACTATTGCGTTTATAATCATCTCATGTCAAAGATTCTCCATATTGATTCCTCCGCTCGCCACGATGGGTCGGTGAGTCGCGAACTTGGAACCCGCCTCATCGAGCGTCTTGGACCCGACACCGACGTCAAGGTTCGCGACCTCGCCGCTGGCGTTCCGCTACTCAGCGAGTCAACGCTCGACGCGATGTGGACCCCTGAGGCCGAACGCACACCTGACCAGCAGGCACAACTATCGGTCGCCGACGCCTTCATCGCTGAGCTGATGGACGCTGACGTCGTCGTAATTGGCCTCCCGATCTACAACTTCGGTCCACCAGCGGCCATGAAGGCGTGGGCTGATCTCGTCGCTCGGGCCGGCACGACCTTCCAGTACACCTCGACCGGCCCCGAGGGGCTTGTCGCGAACAAGCCGGTGTACGTGATCGTTACATCGGGCGGCGTTCCCATCGGTTCACCTATGGACCTCTCCTCAACCTGGCTGACCACCTTCCTCGGCTTCATCGGTCTCTACGACGTCACTGTGATCGCAGCCGATCAGCTCAACGTCGATCCAGAAGTCGCCCTTGCGGCAGCCCGCGAGCGCGTGGACCACACCTTGGTCGTCGCCACCTGAAAGTCCCGTTGCCCGCCGAGTCCAAGCCGGCAACCGTGAAGGTGGAACGATGTCAGGATGGATCTCGATCGCGCTGTGCTGCAAGCTCGCCAAACATATGCAGCTGCTCGTCCGGTCAGTTCTGAATGGACTGACCGGGCGAACTCGGTGATGCCAGGCGGCAATACGCGCTCGGTCCTGCAGTTCTCTCCGTTCCCTTTCAGGGTTGAGCGCGCCGAGCACCAGTACCTTTGGGACGTCGATGGACACCGTTACCTCGACCTACTCGGTAACTACACCGCCGGCCTGCTCGGCCATTCACCGCAACCTGTCCTCACCGCAGCGCGTAACGCGCTCGAATCCGGTTGGTCACTTGGCTCGGTGCATGCCAATGAAGTCGCACTCGCCGAGTTGCTTGTTCGGCGCTTCGCTTCGCTTGATCAACTACGGTTCACCAACTCTGGCACTGAGGCAAACCTGATGGCACTGGCGTTGGCGACACACCACACCGGGCGATCAAAAATCATCGCTTTCGAAAACGGATACCACGGCAGTGTGCTCACGTTCGGAGCGCACGCCGACTCAATCAACGTCCCGTACGACTGGATCGTGATTCCTTACAACGATGTGGATGCAGCACGCTCGGCATTCGCAACGCACGCCAAGGACATTGCTGCCGTCCTCGTCGAACCAATGCAGGGATCAGGTGGATGTATCCCGGGGGATCCAACATTCCTCACCGCTCTTCGCGCGCTCTGTACCGAGTCCGGTGCTCTTCTCATCTTTGACGAGGTGATGACGTCACGGTTCGCACGAGGCGGCGCTCAGCAGTTGCTCGGCATCACACCGGATCTCACCACGTTAGGGAAGTACCTCGCCGGGGGGCTTACCTTTGGAGCCTTTGGCGGGCGCCGCGACGTGATGGCGGCATTCGACCCGACCG
>Ga0213861_10001205_pt1 | contig 22896 bp, 15 predicted proteins | sample PICome_4_FD_160110 | JGI IMG/M metagenome (GOLD analysis project Ga0213861, IMG submission 160110) | Coastal seawater microbial communities near Pivers Island, North Carolina, United States - PICO131 | ecosystem: Environmental > Aquatic > Marine > Coastal | place: USA: North Carolina... | reverse complement strand
CCCAGTAAGCAACGGCAGCTACGAAGTGCGCCTCTACTTTGCGGAAAACTATTCAGGCGCGGGGTCTCCTGGCAAGCGTGTCTTTGATGTAGTCATTGAAGACATACTCACACTCGACAATTACGACGTGGTTGCCGACGCAGGAGCCATGTTTGTTGGCGTGATGCAGAGCTTTGAGGTCGAGGTCACCGATGAATTACTGACCATTGATCTACTTCACGTCATCGAAAACCCAGCCATCAAAGGCATTGAGATTATCGACCTGACCCTACAAGCAGCAGCTGCCAACAGCCCACAACTTCTTGAACAAGGCCTTCCAGATGATGCCCCCCCCAGCACCACACAGTTCAGTAATTATGTGATGCAGATATTTGCCACTGACAGCTACGATCTAGAGATCAAATACAATAGCTCACAAGCTGAGACCGTTTCATGGGAGCTATTAAACACGGGCGAAACCGGATCCTTCGTAACGTCAGGATCGGGAGCATCTGAACTTCAATATATCTATGGCCTGACAATCCCAGAGGGATTGCAGATGTTGCAATTGAGTTATGCAGACGGCTTCTCGCTTGAATATATCGATGCGCTGCTCTCGGAGCCGAGTTCCTTCTCAGGTTACTTGTCTGATACCAATGCTGTAACAGGTAATTTCCAATTGCAGGCGAATGTGCAAGAGTTGGTCAGTAGTGGAGCGAGACCTGAAGTGGGCATCATCATTGAGGAGCCGTCATCCGGGGCCTCTCGATTTGTTCAACTTGGCATACAGCTCGACCAGAACTACTACGCCCGCGCATCAACTAACGTGAACGGAAGTGTCGAAGAATTAAATACAGGCCTATCAGGTTCATTCCCCAACGCATGGATATTACTCGAGCGAACGGGCGATCAAATTTCTATGGCCGTCTCAAGTGATAATGTAAGTTATCAACTGATCCAAGTGATTACGCTCCCAAGCTTGCCTGACACGCTCGATGCTGGTCTCTATATTGATAGCGGATCTGAGAACATCGATGCAAAGGCTACCTTACAAAACTTCAAAATCACTCCCTTGCCTTAAGCGACAACTTGTTTTTGTAAGCTCATCGATCAAATACTTTCCCCCCTGATCGAATTATATCTTTCATTCGGATCGGATCGGTCCAATCTTTGGTTATGGCAGACTCACTCTGGATGAGGCTCAGGCTGGTGCCCTGGGATAAGTATCAAGCTTCCCCGAAAACCCAAAAACAGGTTCCTCGACTGCTCGAAAACCTAGCATCAAGAAAAGAGCCACGTGCCATGAAGGCAAGCCACGAGCTATGGGTGGCATTGTGCTCAGGACAAGTTTACTCCGCAGCAGAGCCTTGCTTGCCTTTTCTGATCGAAATCCTTGCCATCTCCGAGATCAGCGTGCAGGGAGAAATTCTAGACCTGATGACTCATTTTGCCCAAGTGCCTGACGAACCATCCGCACCTGACTGGCACAGGAGGCTGCGCTCCGACCTTAAAAAACAATCCAGATATTTTCAAAAACTCAGTAAAAGCCGTGATGCCATTATAGCAGACAAAGCTAGCAGCATCTTAGCCCTACTTTAAACATGATGTCGATTTCGAGCGTCGGCAGCCCGTTGCGAAATTGATCACCACACGCTGTAGTGTAAGATCCTGCAGCTTGCCTGCGTATGCATGAACGACCATAATGATCTCCACTTCCTATGATGAAATCTATTCTAGTCCTGCTATCACTCAGTAGTTTCGCTTTCGCAGAAACAGACAAACCAAACTTCCTCTTCATCCTCGCCGACGACCTCGGCATCAAGGACATGTCCGTTGAGGGTTCCACCCTGCATGAGACGCCCAACATCGACAGCATTGCCAATGAAGGCATGCGCTTCACCGAGGGTTACTCCACCTGCCAGGTCTGCTCTCCTTCTAGGGCGAGCATTCTCACTGGTAAATACCCAGTCAATCATGGCATCACCGACTACATAGGAGCCCCAGTAGGCCTAGCCTGGAAGCGCAACGACAAAGTAATGCCTTCTGAGTATCGGCGTCACCTCAACCATGACGATACCACGCTGGCCGAAGCCCTTGCGGCGGGCGGCTACAAAACCTTCTTCGCCGGCAAGTGGCATCTTGGCGACAAGGGTTCACATCCCGAAGACCATGGTTTTCAGATCAACAAGGGCGGCCATTGGAGGGGAAGCCCTCCGGGCGGCTTTTTCGCCCCTTATACAAACCCAAAACTCTCTAGCGGCCCTGCTGGCGAATCCCTACCTATTCGCCTCGCCGAGGAAACCGCGAGCTTCATCAAGGAAAACAAAAACCAGCCCTTCCTCGCCTACCTTTCGTTCTACTCCGTGCACGCCCCCATTCAAACCACACCAGCACTGTGGAAAAAATACCGCGACAAGGCACAACAAACCCCACATCAGGGAGATCGGTTTCTGGTCGATCGCACCAAACCCGTTCGCCAAGTTCAGGACTGCCCGATCTACGCCGGCATGATGGAATCCATGGATGATGCTGTAGGTATCGTGCTCAAGGCCCTCGACGAGCTCGGGCTAGCGGAAAACACCGTTGTTATTTTCACTTCCGACAACGGTGGAGTCTCCTCGGGCGACGCCTACGCCACCTCCTGCTTGCCCCTGCGCGGCGGCAAGGGCCGTCAGTGGGAAGGCGGCATCAAACAGCCATACTACATCAAGGCCCCAGGCTTGACTCAGGCCAAATCCACCTCTGCCATCCCAGTAACTGGCACGGACTTCTTTCCCACTATGCTTGAGCTGGCAGGCCTACCCGCCATACCAGAACAGCATGTCGATGGCCTCAGCCTCGTGCCTCTTTTGAAAGGTAACCAGATCAACGATCGCGCCCTGTTCTGGCACTACCCGCACTATGGCAACCAAGGAGGTGAGCCCTCCGCCATCATCCGCAAGGGCGACTGGAAACTCATCCACTACTACGAGAACGGAAACGATGAACTCTACCAACTCAGCAAGGACATCGGTGAGCAGAACGATCTTTATATCAAGAACCACGAGATCGCCCTAGCCCTGCGCAAGGAACTCGATGCCTGGCTTAAGGACACGGGAGCCCTGACCCCACTCCCAGACAAACGATACAACCACGTGTCCAAGAAAAAATACCGTGAGACCTTTAACAAGAAGCACAAAGCTCAACTCGAAAAAACTCACGCGCGCTACTTAGACGCGAACTACGTACCCAACAAAAACTGGTGGGGCTCAAAGCTTACACAGGACTAAGCCTAGATCAGGCTAAGCCCGAGCGCTCTAATAGAGCGGTCTGGTCCGGAGCACGGCCCATGAAATTCTCATAGAGCTCGTCAGCAGGTGCCGAGTTACCTTTGCTGAGAATTGCCTCACGGAATGCCTGCCCGGTTTCAGGGTTAAGGATCCCTTCTTTTTGAAATCGAGTAAAAGCATCGGCATCTAACACCTCCGCCCATTTATAGGAGTAATAGCCTGCTGCGTAACCGGTCGGTGAGGAGAAAAGGTGACTGAAGCGACGCGCCATCGAGGGTCCATCCGTTGCCAGAGGAGCCTTGTAGTCTGCGAGAATCTCACGATCCACCTCGTCCAAATCCCTGCCACGGTAATCATTGAGCTTCACATGCAGATCCAGATCAAGTTTGCCCAGCCCAAGCTGACGCATAAAACCACTGGCACTCATGTAGTTTCTGGCCGCCAGCATTTTCTGGTAGAGGCTCTCGGGGATTGACTCCCCTGTCTCGTAGTGACGGGCAAAAAGATCAAGGCTTTGACGATCCCAGCAGAAATTCTCCATGATCTGAGAGGGCAGCTCAACAAAGTCCCAAGCAACATTGGTTCCGGATAATGACTTCACGGTGACATCGGCTAACAGGTGATGAAGAAGGTGACCAAACTCATGGAAAATAGTCTCCACTTCACGATGGTCCATCAATGCGGGCTGATCACCGATCGGCTTGGTCATATTACCCACCATCAGTCCGAGATGCGGCTCACGCGGCTCGCCATTCATCGGCGGCAACCCCGTCTCAAAGTAATTCATCCAGGCCCCACCACGCTTGCTCTCGCGCGGATGCCAGTCGGCATAAAACGATCCGAGGAGCTCACCGGATGCATTGTCATAGAGATCATAAAAACAGCACTCAGGGTGCCAGGTCTCGATGTCTTCACCAGTCTCCCGCTCCTCGATGCGGATATTGTAAAGCTTACTGACGATACCAAACATGCCCTCCATCACACTGGGCAGCGGAAAATAGGGACGCAGTTCCTCTTCGTCATAATCATACTCCGCCTTGCGACGTTTCTCAGCCCAGTAACTCACCTCCCAAGGTTGCATCGGCCCGGGCTCTGTAGTTGTTTGGACCGCCTTCCACGCCTGCAGTTCCTCGGTGTCCTTTTCAAAAGCCGCTACGATCCTATCGTGCAGGTCCTCGGTAAACTTCAGCGCCGCCTCACCATTACGCGCCATGCGCCGTTCCAAGGTAAGATCCGCAAAGTTATCATAGCCCAGCAGCTCCGCTTTCTCCTGCCTCAGCTCAAGGATTTCCCAGATGAGTGCCGTATTATCAAAGTCGCCATCACGGCCAACAGTGCAATTCGCCTCCCAGATTTCACGGCGTAAGTCATCAGCATCAGCATACTGCAACACCGGGCCCATCGAAGGATATTGCAAGGTGAAGCGCCATTTCCCCTCGTGTCCTTTGCCCTCTGCATCTGCGGCAGCCGCCGCCTTGGCGGACTCAGGTAAACCTGTAAGACGTGACTCATCATCAATCACTAGCTCCCACGCATTGGTCGAATCGAGCACGTTTTCACCGAACTTCTGGGTGATTTCGGAAAGCCTAGACTGCACTTCGGCAATGCGGGATTTTTTATCGAGCGGCAGGTTAGCCCCGGACTGAATGAAGCTTGTGCAGGTCTCCTCGACATAGCGCTTTCGAGTAGCATCCAAATCCTGAAATGCGTCTGACTCTGAAAAGGCCTTCAACTTTTCCCAAATGGCATCGTCCAACGGAATCGCCGCGTAAAATGATGTCACCCGAGGCAGTGCAGCATTAAGAGCCGCTCGCTGGTCCTCGTCGTTGCAGACAGAATCGAGGTGGTTAAGCCTACCCCATGCGCGGTCCAGTTCCTCCGATGCGGTTTCAAGTGCCTCAAAGGTGTTTGCATAACTTAGCTCTGCCGCATCAAGCTTGCGAAGCTCATCAAGGTTTGCCTCGGCAATTTCAAGGCCCTTGTTGATATCTGCCTCGACGTGATCAGGCGTGAGTGTTGACCAGCGGATGTGGTAGTCGTCTGCCAAAAATGGGTGACTCGTTTGCATGCCTCGAACTGACTGCATATCACCCGCCAGTGCAAGCATGGATTGATGTCGAATAGGCCCTCAAGGACCCAGCTAGACTAGGCGAAGTAGCCACGCTGCTTTTCGCTCACAGGCATCTGGAGTAAGTCCATCACCGAAAGCATATCTTCCCAGATCTTACGTTTCTCCGAGGTCGCCTCGTTATGCAGAATGTAGGATGGGTGGTAGGTCACGCGTAATGGAACCCCGTAACAATCATGGAACTCCCCGCGCATGTTGACTACGGACTCCTCGCTGGCCATTAGTGCCTGCGCCGCCGTTCCGCCCAGAGCGATGATCACCTTAGGCGCCACCACCTTAATTTCCTCTTGGATAAAAGGCAGAAATGCTGCCAATTCCTCGCTTGTTGGTTGGCGGTTATTCGTCGTCTGATTGGGCATCGCCGGCCGAAATTTCACAATATTGGTGATGTAGGTGTTTTTGCGCTCAATGCCCATCGCTTTCAGGATGCCATCCAGTTTTTGTCCTGCCTTGCCGACAAACGGCTCGCCAAGACGCTCCTCATCATAGCCAGGAGATTCGCCAACCAGCATGATATCCGCCTCGGGATTCCCCACGGAGAAAACCATGGTTTTACGTAAGTCTGTAAGTGCTGCTGCTGCCGGCCATTTGCCGACTTGCCGCTTCAAGGAAGCTATCTTTTCTTTGGCGCTCGATCCGCTGGCCTGCAGCCCGTCAGCCGCAGCCACGTCATGCTGCTGAGTTTTGATATGAGGGCTCTCTGCGCTGAGCTCTGCTACGTCGGCCGTCTTTGCTGCAACTGCCATTACTGCTGCTACCTCGTTTGGGCTCGCTGCTCTCGTGATAGCCACCGTGCCATTGCGTGCTCGCAGGTAAAATTCACGCAGGATTTTGCGAGCGTCATCATCGACACTAATATACTTCTGACCACGCCCCTCAAGCTCACGAAGGTAATCAATCAGAGGAGCGGCAGACGATGACATGCCCTATCCAAACCACAGCTGGCCTAGGACATCACGCACAAAATGATCTTTGTCATCAACATCGTCTCTCTGCCTACCGATTGGCTCTTGAAATACACAGCGGCCAGACTAAGTATGTCTGCTTCCGATAACCACATTCATGTTCTCGAGATTCTCTAGCGCCAGCCTTACGATGCCTATTGCCACTCCGCCCTCCATTAAGCTGTCTAGAATTCTGTCTATGATCTTGGTGATGACAATGGCGACCAGCATCAGTAGAGCCGCCGGATATATTGCGCCAGATCACACAACGGAGCTGCTTCAACTTGAGAAAATCCCTCTGCCGCAGCATCGCATGCAGCAGCTTGGCAAGTCACTCATTATCATCGCACTCAGAAAGCACGATGGCTCACCTATCCAGCAACAAGCGACGGCAAGGCTACTCCTGCTTGCCATGCAGCTTGATCCACAAAACAAGGGCCCGCAAGAAATCAGCCAAGCCTTGGTAACCGGGAAGAGTCCACCTACCTCAGCCGACCATCTCATTACAAAATGCACTGCAGATATTCAGCATTTGCAGAGCTTGCTTTCTAAACCACAAGCTAGAGCGGAAGCCAATCAATTGGCGCGCTACTTGAAGGATGCCTGTAAAACGCTGCGGTCAGATACATATAAGCATCAAGATAGCGCCAATTGGAAAGGCATATTGCCTGCACTTAGCGCATACAAAACACCGATCAAAAACATCCCTCAAGCGCCCATAAAACCCAACAAGGCCAGCCCGCCCGCGCCAAAACCCATTCAAGCCAAAAAGCGCACCCCTCATTTTCACCTTGTTGAGCAATCCATTCAACTTCCCATTAGCATTCCCATTGAGAAAAAAAATGAAGCGCTTGAAGCATTGTTAAGTGATGACCAAGACCCAGAAAAAGGCGAAGAGCAAGAAACCACAGAAGCTAGCGAAGCCGTAAAGGCCCTGACCCTTGCTAGTATGACCCTCAAGCTAAGCCCATGCGAAGCAGAGGAAGCAACAACGCCGTTCATTTCGCATTCGCATTCGGATGTGCCGATGCTCGAACTCGATGCATTGCTCAAGCAACTCATCCTAGGCCGACACTCAAGCCTGCCTCACTTCAAAGGGGCAATCAATTTCCCCGATGGCAGCCACTCCATGGGCAATAAGCTTATGCTAGCAGGACCACTGGCATTGATGCTGGAGGCATCATTGTCCAACAGCCCGCTTAGAGACGACCTTTGCCTATTGGCAGATATTAATGCAAAAGGTGATGTAATCGAACCCGACAACTTTTGGGAATTACTGACTGCCTTGCGACAGGTTTCAAACGGAGGCAGACTCATCGTATCGGCGGAAAGTGCTGATATGATGCAGCAATTGCTCGTCTACAAAGAGCCAGATTTCTTCACTCGGTGGGAGGTTCTAGCTGTATCTGATATCGATCAGGCATTAGCCGCAGCCATTGAGCAAAGCAGCGCAGACCTCGGCAAGGCGAGCGAACTCTTCGCTTCCTTCCAAGATCTCAGTTCCAAAAAAACAGTCACCCAGCTTGCCGCAGATCATGACATTAGGCCCGCATTGGATGAAATGATCAAACTCGCCCCTGAACACCTCTCCGCCAGCATGCTGCTACTTCAAGGCGGCGGCAAAAGGCCCACTCAACTCAGTGAGAGAGCGCTTCGACTTGAACTACGCCCCCTTATTGACGAGCTAAACCGTGCCCTTCAATTTCAAACCGAACAGCCCGACATTGAGTCCCTGGAGAAAACACACGAAAAAATACGGGTAAAACTTAACTACCTAGAACCTTTTGTTAGCCGAAATGATGATAAACTTTATGAGGACGCCTTTGAGCTGGCTGACGACTTCAAAAAACTAGCCTCGCTGCTAGAGCGTATTCAAAAACGCCACAATAATGAATCCACTAGAGAAAAAGCTGATCTGCTTTTTGAAGAAATAAAAAATCATGGCGCAGCTCTCACTGAGCACATCAAAGCTCCTTTTGGCTCCGATACTGCCCCCTAGTCCGCTGATAAGCAGCAATAGCCTATCCATCCTCTCCAGATACAATCCCCAAGTCGCAGAACATTTTGTAGGAGTTGTTATCAATGCTTACGATTCATTAACCGCGGAATCCTCCTCCGAGGAGTCACATCCTTCTGTTTTTCCCATTGCATTCGTGATATTCTCCATGAATATTACAGAGTAATCACTGCACATTGCTGCGTATTCAACCCTTCATTAATTCTACAACATGAATAACGGATTCCGACGTTTTCTGATCCTACTGGCTGTTTTTGCATTTGCCTTTCTAGCCGTATTCATCACCCGCAAATTGCAAAATGGTGATAGTATCCTCGATATTTTATCAGGTGGCAATGCTCGTAAAACAGAGGAAAACGGCAATTTCACGCTCCGTCTAACTCCGATCATTGGAACGGACAAAGTTCAAATACTTGCTGCCATTAACCGAGAGAGCGAAGCCCTCGTTGAGGCGGTTGTTCCGTCGGTAGTCAGTATTGATACTTCGGGTGTTCGAAGAGAGCGTTTCCGCGATTTATATGGTCGCACATGGATCCAGCCACGCACTTTTCAGGGTCAGGGATCCGGGGTGATTGTTACTGAAGAAGGTCACGTGCTAACCAACCATCACGTGATTCAGGGCAATCCTCGCATTCGCCTTACCTTGTATGATGGAACCGTTTACTCGGCCAAGGTCATCGGTTCAGACTCTACCGTGGATATCGCCGTGCTCAAAATCGATGATAGCGGACCATTTCAGCCGCTCAAGTTTGGCAACTCGGCTGGGGTAGAAGTAGGTCATTCGGTTTTCGCCATTGGTAACCCATTCGGCATAGGCACATCTGTTACTGATGGAAAAATCTCAGCCAAAAAACGCGCCATTTCCGACATCCAAGTAGATCTCCTGCAAACTTCTGCTCCTATTAACCCCGGCAACTCGGGGGGGCCTCTGGTTAACGTCAGCGGAGAAATCATCGGGATCAACTCACGTATTTATTCAAGTGACCAAAAAAACCCTGGATTTCAAGGTATTGGATTTGCCATTCCGTCCAATGATGCCTTGCGAACCTTACAAGCCATTTTGGCAAAAGGGCGCCCCAATCGCGGCTTTCTTGGCTTGGTTCTCGAAGATTTGGACCCCTATGCCCGTGAGAAACTTCGCTTTCAAGCTCCGGGTGGTGTCGCCGTCGTTGGGCTTGCTCCATCTTCACCTGCGACCACTGCCGGACTTGAAATTGATGATGTCATCATCAGCTTTCAGGGCACCCCAGTGCAAAACATGAGCCAGCTTATCGCCCTTATTCAAGGTAGCGAAATAGGCGACCAAGTCACCCTTACGGTCTGGCGTAAGGGAGCCAAGCAAACGCTAAAGGCAACCATTGGCAAAGCCGATGACTACAACAGAAAGGATATCAAATTAGAAAAAGATGAGGACGATTCCAGCAACAGCCCAGACGCTCAAACCATTCTCGAAACCATTGGCGTTTATGTTCGAGATACCAGCCCCATAGAACGTGCAAACGGCGCAGCCAATGTCATTATATCAAAAATAAGCCCAGACAGTTTGCTTGCCGGAAAATTGCTAATAGGAGATCAAATTTTAACGATTAATAACCATGAAGTTCAACGCGGCGATGAGCTGCTCGCTAGATTGATCGCTTCCGCAGCGAAACAGACTACAGAGCTGCGTATCCGCAGAGGCAACTCGATCTTTCCGATACGTATTCCACCATTAGCCCCGCGCCAGTAGTGCTAGTCTGCTGGTTTACTCGTCTGCCAGCACGCCAATCAAGCTAATGCCATCCGCTTAAACGCGCGGCTAATCACTTTCTAAAATAAGACAAACTTAATAGGGAGAACCTTGTGCGGAAGGGCCTGCATTGCCCTACCAGGATTTACCATCCGCCTTATTCTGCATCCCCTCACCTAATCTCTCTATGTCACGGCCCATCCCGATGAACGTATTGCATGAGCTCAAACAGAGCAGTGTAGCGAACAATAGCAGAGCTGAGATAATTTTTTTCATGCAAAAAACCCTTACCGATAACGGCTGAATTTTCAACTGCTTAATTTCTGTATTTGGTTATTGTTTATCCTTTGAGGGCGTTGCCATATATCGGCCTCGCTACAACCCCCTGGCCACAACCATAACCATAACCAGCAAAGACATTCAGCCAACACCCCTATGAAGCCTTACGTTAAACTAGCAGAGTGCAAAACCCCAGAGGGGGAATCCTTGGAACTTATCGAGCATGACGGCACTTACATGATATGCTCTCAAGGGGAGCAATTAATGACCTCCTTTTCTCATGGCTCAGAGGAGACACTCGCAGAGCTTGCCTGCGCACCATTCCGACCAGTTAACCAACCACGTATACTCGTCGGCGGTCTCGGCATGGGCTACACACTTGCCGCAGCTACGAAAGCCCTGCCATCAAAACGCGCCAACTTCATCGTCTCAGAACTCACCGCTGATATCGAAACTTGGAACCGCACCCACCTCGCTCACCTCAATCCTGGACTCCTTGATGACGAGCGCATCACTATTAAGATCAAGCCCGTGCAGAAGCTCATCCGACAAGCAAGTGGCGAATATCATGCTATCCTGCTCGACGTTGACAATGGGCCTTCCGCCTTTCATGGCAAAAAAAATGACGCCATCTACTCACTCAATGGCCTGCGTGATATTCAGAATGCCCTCAAAGGTGGCGGCATTCTTGCTGTGTGGTCTGCTCGGCCAGACAAAGCATTTACCAAGTTACTCGGCAAAGCTGGTTTCGACGTTAGTGAAAACAGCGTAGCTGCAGCGCATAAAGGCAGCAAACGCCGAAATCACACCATCTGGCTCGCGAGAAAAAAATCATACTAAAACTATCTGCTTCACACACCCAGCAGGCGCCATACAATTCCCGTTACTCTCTCTTCTTACCCATCTCTTTTATGCGCTATTTACTCTCTCTCATCACCCTACTTGGCATCCACACTTCCTCCGCGGATAGTTACACCGTCGAGCCTAAGATGTTTAGAGTAGAGACCTCTCTAGACGCCGTTTTCCTGCCCTCACAATCCGAAGCCGTCAAAATCAATCCGGAGGAATGGGCCGATTTTAGGATCGTCTCACTTGTAGCTCACGGCACTGCTGTAAAAAAAGGGAGCAGCCTCATCGGCATTGATGCGCGCGCGCTGGATAAAGAGATCGCCTCTGTAGAAAAATCAATTGCGTCAGGAGCGCTCGAGCTTGCTCAGGCACAACAAGAACTCGAACAGCTGAAAATCACCACGCCCCTCAGCTTGGATACATTCGCACGCAATGAGCGCGAAGCCACAGAAAATCTTGAGCATTACGTCACCACACACCAGGCCCTCGATATTGAAAAGGCCAAGCGCAGTATTACTCAGGCGGAATTCTACCTCGCATCTCAACAAGAAGAACTCGAGCAATTACGCAAGATGTACAGCGAGGACGACAAAACCGAGGAGACCGAAGAAATCATCCTCAAACGCGCACGCTATTATGTGGAACGTGCCAAGTTTTCCTTAATTAGCGCAAAAGCGGATACTAATATGGAACTACGCACCATCATCCCGCGCAAGCTTGAAACCAAAAAGCGTGCATTAGAAAATGCGCGCATTGCCAATACCGACGCAAAGCAAAAACTACCAAGAGATTTGCAAATCAAACAGCAGCTGACAGACAAAGCCGCCAGAGACCATCAGGAGAAAGAGGAAAGACTCGCCAGACTAAAAAACGATCGGGCCATGATGACTATCCCCGCACCTGTTGATGGCACCGTGTATTATGGCGAAATCAAAAACGGCAAGTGGCAATCCGAGGCCGCCGCAAAAGTACTTCAGCTTGGCAGTAAACTCCCAGCCCACACCACGCTAATGACCGTCATTCCTGGGGGAGGATCGCTAAAACTCTACGCACTGGCTGGCGAAGATAAGCTAGCAGGCATAAGCAAGGATGCATCTGGATATGCGACAACCAAGCTTAACCCCTACAAGCGTTTCTCTGTAAAAGTGAGCGGTCTAGCTACTCACCCGTCCACCAAAAATACTTTCCTCACCACCCTTGAGCCAACTCTACCCTCGGACATCACCGTGGTTCCTGGGATGAAAGCCAGTGTCAAAATCCTGACCCATGTCATGGATGAAGCTCTGAAAGTGCCGATCGAATACCTCAGTAATGCCAATGACGGCAGTTACACCGTTGAGGTTAAACTCGCTGATGGCAAAACCGCTACACGCACGGTTACTGTTGGAGCATCCAACGACAAGTGGGCAGTCATCACCAAAGGGCTCGAGAAAAGTCAGGTCATTGTCAAATGATCCCGTGGCTTACAAGGCTATTGCTCGGATCTTCATTCTATGCGCATCCGGCGATAAAAATATTTTTGATTGCCTGCCTTCTGACTCCCTCCCTCAGAGCTGCAGAACAAGCACCTGAGCGAAGTGGTTTGGACATCAACCGCTCCATCGAGCAAGGTGCCGACTTTCTCGTTTCACATCAAAACAAAGATGGCTCATGGGGTAACGCTACCCGCACCAAGGGACTCAACATCTATGCCCCCGTGCCCGATGCCCACCAAGCATTTCAAACGGCAAGCTCAGCACTCGCCCTACACGGCCTGTTAGAGTGTCGCGATCAACGACCAGCCACCCTCAAAGCCATCGAGCGAGGTGAGGCATGGTTACTTGAAACACTACCAAATGTTCGCAACATTGACCCTAGGGCGACTTACAGCATCTGGGCGCACGCCTACAGCCTACGCGCTTTGGCATCACTCTACCGTTACCATGACGATCCCACCAAGAGGGACGAATACCGCCGGCAAGCCGCCATTCAGATCAAGCGCCTGGCGCGCCACGAGGATATCAACAAAGGTTGGGGCTATTATGACTTTCAAGATGTCACCGCCAAACCCTCAGGCAGCATCATGAGCTTTACGACCGCTACGGCCTTGCTCGCGATGCATGACGTCGCCACAACCATGGACATCGAACTTCCCGCAACCGTTATTAAGCGTGGCGTTGAATCGATTCAAATACAGCGCAACCCTGACTTCTCCTACACGTATTCCTACAGTCACCGCTGGACACCTAGACGATCCATCAATACGCCCGCCGGCTCCCTTGGCCGTTCCCAAGCATGCAATGCCGCGCTCAGGAAATTTGGTGACAGCGAAGTAACCGACACCGTCATCCGCACCTGGCTACAAAGGCTTTTTGACCGGCAAGGCTGGCTCGATCATGGCCGCAAACGTCCCGTCCCCCATGAAGCTCCCGCCGCCGTTTCTGGATACTTCTACTTCTATGGCCACTATTATGCCTCAGAATGCATTCAGTTTTTACCCATCAAGGAACAGCACAAGTGGAAACAAAAACTCTCAGCCTTGATCATTTCCAAGCAGGAAAAAAATGGCTGCTGGTGGGATTACCCGCTCTACAACTACCATTATGCCTATGGCACTGGCTACGCCCTGACAACCCTAGCGCGCTGCAGATAAGCCGCTAGATAACGTGATGCCACTGGCAAATGACACCTCTAGCAAAACTAGCGATTTGCCCGGTAGGCAAATTTTGGGTCAAAAAGCATCAGCTCGATATGCTTCTTTGTCAGGGCTCCCATCGTTTCACATTCTGTAAACTTATCTGTACCGTGAATGCGGTTCAGCCCGTTTCTGAGCCGGACAATATTTTCCATAGGCGCGAGCTCTTCCCTCTCCATCGTGCGCAGCAATGCCTGCAACCTCGATCGCTCGGCTCTTGCCCGCCTCGCCATCTGGGTGCGCTCTTCCTCCGCATACTGAGCGATCGTCTTGCGGTTCATCTCTCGGAAACTCATTCTTGTGACCACCTTATTACTGTCAAAGTGATAAGCCATATAGGTCTTGGCCCTGCCGTGATAGCTTTGCTGGTCAAAGTCGATCGGCCTTACGCGGTACTGCACCGCCTCAAAGTCAGGCGTAATTTCCAGCACATAATTCACTGAGCGCATATCACCGAGCAAACGAATAAAGCATCGCTCATTAAATTTTACGAACTCCTTGGCCACACGCACTTTATTAATCTCGGGCTTAGGTAAGTACTGATTAATAAAAACATCTCCAGGAATACCCGCAATATGCTCTTCAATGAGGGTATTGCCACGGGCAAGGTAGTTGATTCTATTAGGTGAAAGAATATGCTCAAGCTCTAGGCCGTAGATACGAGAGGCGTCAGCATGTTTCACATAAAAATAATCTGAGTTATCATTATACTGATTGGTAACCCGTATCCTAAATGGCCTTGAGTTACCAAACTCACCAAAGTCAATACGGTCCACAATCAGGTGTTCATGGTGAGCGGATTCCCCCCCTACTTTCAAATCCGTATAGATTTTGGTCAGCTGTGGGCGAAGCTCCATCATCACCTCATGAGGATACATCACTGTAAGCCAAAGTGTCTCCCTACCTTTGGGATCCTCATAAGGTATCGAGCCCGTGAAGCGCAACAAGTCATCATACACAAGTGGGATGCTCGAATAGCGTCCAAAGTGATACAGATACTGACCAAGCCAACCCGTGGCCTCATAATGAATTTTCTTGCGGGAAATCATCGCCGCCACCCTGACAGGCTCTTACCCAGACATCAAACTGAATTAAGAAAATCAGCTGATTGGGCAAATTGGCCCAATACAGGCTCAGTTCTTATAGGGGTTCTCAAAAGAGACCTGCAAAAGGAGCGCAAAACCGCAGATGATACCTGCGGGGGGATTCGCTTGACGCAGACCGCTCATGACAATTAGTATCACTTCCATTGCAAGCAGCTGAGGATGTTCCCGCTTGCTTCATCACAACCAACCAATACTACCGTGGATCTTAAGGAAATTCGTAAAATCGTCGAACTCATGGACCAACATGAGCTCAGCTACTTCCACCTCAAAGAAGAAGGGGTCGATCTCAAAATGAAAAAAGGTGCTGACATCGTGCAGGTTGCCCAGGCTGCCATGCCCGCCGCACAAGCTCCCGCCGCAGCAGCTGCTCCCGCAGCTGGAGAAACTGCCGCCACTCCTGCAGGTAATGCAATTACAGCTCCCATGGTTGGCACATTTTACGCCGCCTCCTCACCGGATGTGGCTGCCTTTGTCGCCGTAGGTGACACCATCAGCGAAGGTCAGACCATCTGTATTATCGAGGCCATGAAAGTCATGAATGAAATCAAGGCTGAAACTTCCGGCACTGTTACCGCTATCGTTGCCAAGGACGGCGAGCCTGTTCAGTTTGGCGATGATCTTTACCAAATCAGCTAAGGCCGACTAAAGCCGCTCTCGCTCACCAAACAGCCTTTTTATCACACCTCCATGTTCAAGAAAGTCCTTGTCGCCAACCGCGGTGAAATCGCCCTTCGCATCATCCGCGCTTGCCGCGAGCTCGGCGTCGCATCCGTAGCCGTCTACTCTGAGGCCGATGTCGACTCCATGCACGTCCAGCTAGCCGATGAGGCTGTATGTATTGGACCCGCTGCCAGCAAAGACAGCTACCTTAAGCCAGACCGCATCATCGCGGCCGCTGAGATTACAGGAGCCGATGCTATTCACCCCGGGTACGGATTCCTCTCAGAGAACGCTCGCTTTGTTGAAATTTGTGAAAGCTGTCAGATCAAATTCATCGGCCCCTCCGCAGATCTTATTCGCAAAATGGGTGACAAAAACACTGCCCGTGCGACCGCCGTCGCGAATGGGGTGCCTGTGACTCCCGGTTCAGAGGGAATGCTTGATTCTGCCGAGCACGGCTTAAAGCTGGCCAAGGAGATCGGATTCCCTGTCATGATTAAAGCCACTGCAGGTGGTGGTGGCCGCGGAATGCGCCCATGCTTTGAAGAAAAAGAATTTATTGAAATGTATAACCAGGCCAGCCAAGAGGCCATCGCCTGCTTTGGCAATGGAGACTGCTACCTGGAAAAACTCGTACTCAAGCCGCACCATATTGAGATCCAAGTGATCGGCGATTCCCATGGTAACTATGTCCAGCTCGGCGAGCGTGACTGCTCCATGCAGCGCCGTAATCAGAAAATCATAGAGGAGTGCCCCTCCCCCTTAATTTCCGAGGAGCTCCGCCAGAGAATGGCAAAAGCATCGGTCAAGTTGATCACCTCCATCGGTTACCAAAATGCGGGAACCATCGAATACCTTGTCGATGAGAAGGCCGAGAACTTCTACTTCATGGAGATGAATACTCGCATCCAAGTGGAACACCCCGTCACGGAGGAAGTCATGGGCTGTGAGCTCATTAAGGAACAAATCCGTGTCGCTGCAAACGAGCCTCTCTCTCACCACGTGCTCAATACCAACCCACGTGGCCACTCCATCGAGTGCCGCATCAACGCCGAGGACCCCTACAACAACTTCGCCCCCAGCCCAGGAACGATTACCCTATGGTACACGCCCGGAGGCAAGGGTGTCCGCATTGATACCCACGTCTACTCTGGCTATAGCGTGCCACCACATTACGACTCGATGATCGCCAAACTCATCGTCACCGCCTCAACCCGTGAGATTGCCATCCAACGCATGAAACGCGCCCTCTCAGAATTCAAGATCGAAGGCATTAAAACCACCATTCCCTTCCAGCTTGAAATCATGAACCATCCAGATTTCGTCAATGGCAAGTATGGCATTGAGTGGGTTGGCGACTACATCAAAGCCACCCAAGGCTAAATTCATCAGCTCCAAACCCCCAAGTCCTTGAGTTGACGCTCGGCCTGGGGCTCCCAACCTCGGTTAGCAACAGGAGATGCTGGTGACGGGTGCAAGATCTTGCCGGTTTGATATGACTTGGATGGGAAATATTCCTTCACTGTCTCAATGAGCTTTTTTTCAGCGTAGGCACCCACGCCGATGAGCCACTCGGGATTGATGGCAGCGATCACAGCGGCAAGATGCTTGCGGCACGCTTGCTCTACCGGCTCCATCTCGGCCTTTGGCAACTTGTCAGGCGTGATGTTTTTACCCGTCTCTCCCATCCACACAAGAGGGCAATAATTGGCCACAAAATGATCCTTAAAAAAATCATCTGCGTTGGGGAATTTCTCAGCACAAAGACCCCACAAGCGCCGGCCACTGACCTCTGAGCGGCTGCATGCAAAACCCTCCACTGGTCGCTTTGGATGCTCAGGATCAGGTTTGGCCACCGGGCCAGATATCCCCATCCAGTCACGCACTGATGGAATTTCACCAAAGGGAATCCCCGTTTGCGCCATCCCCCACGGCCCCGGATTCATTCCCAGCATCAGCACTTTTTTAGAACCTTGCCCATATCGCTTGAGATATTCGCAATGCACCTCCCAAGCATATTCTGTGGACAAATACACGTGACTCACTGGGTCCTGAAAGCTCAGCGGCTTCAACGAACCCACCAACTCGGCGGCGGCATCGATGAGCATCTTGCTCGTGGACTCACTGCAATGAGCACTTAAATTCGGCATGCGCTGATCACAGCACTGAATCTCTCAAACTTCAAACTTCAAACTTCACGTTCTTCGCCTACACTGCGCCTCACCTGATGCCCATCAACATACCCATTACTGCGGATTCCATTTTCATCTATGGCTACTTCCTTTGTGTAGCTCTGATGGCGACGGTTCTGCCTTTCTACCTCTATGCTCGTGACGAAGAGCCATCGCTGAGACCGCATCAAAAAGGACTCGTGCGCACAGAGGCCCTGAATGCATTTGACCTGCTCGGCCTGTTGCTCTTCTTCGGTATCTATGCTGTCTTTCTTCTCGATTACCTCAGCCCTGCCCCACTGGACAGCAAAGGCAAGCCTCAGGAAATCAGCATTACCCCATGGATACTTGCTGTCGGCATTGTTGTGCAACTTGTTCCTGCTATGCTTGTTGCCGTCATACTGGCATCGAGAGGAGCCAGCATGAGCCAATTTCTGGGGCTGAAATGGAAACACGCACGCTATCTGTGGGTGATCACTCCAGCTGGCGTGATCATCGCCTACATGTTCTTATTTGGCATTGAATATTTTGGCTACAGCGGCTGGCTGGAGCAATATTTTGGCAATGACGCCAAGCTTCAGGAGACGGTCAAAACCTACCAAGAAACCAATGCTGTCACTGTCCGCATCATGATTGCAATCAGCGCTATACTCGTAGCTCCGATCGCTGAGGAAATTGTTTTTCGAGGTTATATTTACACCACCATCAAGCGCTTCTCCGGCCGCCTTTTTGCCACCGTTCTCTCCTCACTGCTCTTTGGCGTCGTGCACTTTAATATTTCCGCCTTGATCCCGTTGGTCTTTCTTGCCCTTATTCTGGCCCTTGCCTACGAGCTAAGCGGATCGATCTGGGCTCCCATATCTATCCACGCGCTTTTTAATGCCAGCCAACTTCTTGTTCAGGAAATAACCTTCCACTAATCTCCCCGCCTTCTTGATCCCAATCATTCACGCCGTGATACTCACTAACTGCCGATATTTAATAAGCTTTCTGCTCGCACTCAGCTTGTGCTGCTGCGGTAAAAAAGAACTCAGCGATGACAACGGCAACAACAATGACAATGATAAGCCGGATGAATATGTCCTGCAAACCGGCACCACTGGTGATCAACACCCTGAGCTCCATGCAAGTTTAAACAAACTCCCTGGCCAAAACAGCATCTCCCAACGCTGCCAAGAATGTCATAAGGACATCCACCACCACTGGCAAAACTCGCATCACGGCCAGGCCAACCGACTTCTCGACCTCACCCTTGATAGCAAGCCTTTCTCCGGCGAAAAATTTCACGGCGTGGAAAAATGGAACTTCACCAAAGAAGGCAAAAATCTCACCGTCTCCGCCAACGATAAACCTCATTCTGTCGGCATGGCTATTGGAGTCGAGCCACTGGTCCAATACCTCGTCGCCGCTAGCGGTGGCCGCTGGCAGACCCCGAATGCCGCCTGGGATCCTCATCAGAAGGAGTGGTTTGATATCTTCAATGGGGACGAGCGCACCGAGGCAGACTGGGGCCACTGGACCGGCCGCGGCATGAACTGGAACACCCAATGCGCATGGTGCCACATGACCGATTACCGTAAAAACTACGATATTAAAACCGACAGCTACAACAGCCAGTGGAAGGAAATGGGAGTCGGCTGCACCCAATGCCACGGCAACATCGCCGAGCAAGCAGACGAAAAATCCGGCTGCCTGATCGACATTCCAGCACATCAGGAGATGAAAAAAAACCACCCTGATCGTGTCTTTGAAAACTGCGCTACCTGTCACAGCCGTAGAGCGGCCATGGATGATGAATTCCACGTCGGAGATAAATTTGGTGATCACTTTCAACTTCAACTTCCATCCCAGCCGAACCTGTTTTACGCAGACGGTCAAATCCTCGATGAAGACTACGTCTGGACCTCCTTGCGCACCAGCAACATGGGCCACAAAGGAGTGCGCTGCTCAGACTGCCATGACCCACATAGCAATAAGCTCAAACTGCCACTCACCAACAATGCCTTGTGTATGTCCTGCCACTCAGGCGGATCCAACGGGCGCATCAGTGGCGCCATCATCATCGACCCTGCCTCGCACACCAAGCACTTCGGAATCGGCAAACACAATGACGTTGGCTCTGGCCACTCCTGTGTAGACTGCCACATGAGTGAAACCACCTACATGGGCCGCGACCACCGCCGTGATCATGGCTTCCACGTGCCAGATCCGCTACTCACCAAAGAGCACAATATTCCCAACGCCTGCAACAAATGCCATGAGGACAAGGACACCGACTGGGCCATCAAATGGACCAAGACCTGGTATGGAGACAAACTCCACACCCCTGAGAGAAAGCGCCAACGTGCTCGCACACGTGCTATTGCCTCTCTCTACGAAGGGCAAGCCAGCAGCCTCGAGCCGCTGCTCAAAGCCTACGAAAACGAACCCAACCCCTACTGGCAAGCCTCTCTACTAAAGATCATGCAGCCCTTTGGCACTGACCCACGCGTTCAACAACTTGGCCGTCAGGGAGTGCGTAGCAAGGAGTCGATCGTCCGTGCTGCCGCATGCCAGCTACTCGAGTTCGGCCGAGAAAATGGCGCATGGCTTGAGCCCATGCTTCAAGACCCCGTTAAGGAAGTGCGCATCGCTGCTGCCTGGGCTTGGCGCACCCACCTGTCCGAACGCTCCGCCATCCTTAAAGAACTCAAGGGCACCATTGAGTTTACTGTAGACCAACCCTCAGGAGCCATGCGCATGGCACAGCTTGAATCAGAATCTAATAACCTAGCTGAGGCTGAGAAGTGGATGAAAAAAGCACTCGCCCTCGACAAGACATCGGCTGGTAGCCACGGATATTATGCCATCCTCTTAGGCCAGATGAGCCGACCCAAGGAAGCTCTCACTCAGCTTGAAATCGCTGCCAAGCTTGACCCCAATAACCCCCGCTACCTCTACCTGCAGGCACTTACTTACGCAGAGCTTGGCCAAAAGGACAAAACCGAGCTGCTGCTGCGCCAGGTTGTGCAGATAGCTCCCGGCCATGATCGTGCTCACTACAACCTAGGGCTGCTGCTTGCCGGCCAAAACAAGCTTAGCGAAGCCGTACAATCGCTCTCTTATGCCGAGCAGGTCAACCCGCGCGAAATCTCCTACCCCTACGCGCGTGCCACCGTTCATCTGCGCATGGGCCAGAAAACGGAAGCCTTCGAAGCCTGCAGAACCTGCCTCGGCATCGACCGCAACTACCAGCCTGCGATGCAGCTACTGCGCCAGATTGGCAATCCGAACACCCCCTAGGTCTAGTTGCCCACCTGTAACAAGAGCTGTAGGCGCCGAATGCAGCCATCACTGCCCCCGCACTAATGTCCGTGCAGTGTCGCAAAAGTTCTATTTTGTGGCGTAAAAATCTGATATACCTTTGAGGCTGTATACGTAGGGTGGATGTCCTCATGTTCCCGAACCTTTCAGCTCAAACTTCGCACTTCATGCACATGCTTAGCATGACTTGTCTGTTGCTAAGCTCAACTGGTCTGGTCGCTGCCCCCCTCTCTCCCATTCCTCTCGGAACAAACCAGCTTCAGATAGAGGAAAACAACTTTCGTTTCTCCGTCTTCGATCCCGAAGGCAAGGTCATCGCCCCGGCGCACCACGGGGCAGGAGCCTCCCTGAACGGCTCTGCACTAAGTGTGATCAGCAAAATCGATCAGCACTCCTTTCAGCTCGTCTCCAAAAATGGAGAACGGGCCAAGCTCATTATCAAACACGACATGGGTTGCACAGCGGTCACCATCAGCCCCGACCAACCCGCCACGCCAAACAAGCCCCATAAAATAGCCCTGCAACTTGGCGGCATGCCCGTCGCCTATGGCCTTGGTGATACGGGCGGCTGGAACCAGACCCTCAACCTCGTCAATGAAGAGGAAACCACCTACAAACTAAGACACGATGGCGGCAAGCACCGCTGGCTGAGCTCCTTCATCATCTTCCCAAATAACAACTTCGCCAGTGTCACTTTTGACGGCCTCGCCCGCTCCGTGTCCCTAAGTAAAAACAACTTCAAAACCACCGTCACAGCCGCAGGTCCCGCCACCTTCCATTACTTCACCGGCAGCATGGAAGACATCTATGCTAGCTACCAAAAGCTACTACGTGCGAAAGGCTACCCCATCATCAAACCCAAGTTCCGCCTTTTTGAACTCGGCTGGGAATCTTGGGCGGCCCTCGGCTGGCAGACGAATTCCAAGACCATGCTGGAGTCCATCACCAGCTTTCAGGAAAACGGTTTTCCAATCCGTTGGGCGGTTAGTGGTTCCGGCTTCTGGGAGGACGGTGGCACCACCACCAGCTTTGGTAAATGGGGCAAGAAGTTTCCAGATGCCATGGAGTTCAAAGCAAAACTCCACCAGCGTGACGTCAAGTGGATGATCGGCCTGCGCACGAACTTCGTGCCCCCCGGAGGCCCCTACAAACCCGTCACCAAGGAACGGGACCAGAACATGGTCGTCGACACCTTCAGCGGAAATCCTCTTTCCCAGGAAGCGCTCAATCGCAATTACTTCCTCAAAAACCCTGACGGCACACTCTGGAAAAGACACTCCGGCTGTTTCCCCATCGTTCCTTGTTACCTGATTGATGGCAACAATACCAAGGCGGCCGACTGGTTCGCAGTGCTCTACAAGCAATGGCAAGTCGACGGCATCAAGGAGGACACCATGATGCATCTTGGCGCTACACAACTTGATGTATTCAACCACCCTATCGCCAACATAGCCAACATCACCAAAAACAATGCCTTGGTCATGGCACGCTGCGGCAGCTTCACCTCACCGGGCACCCTGTTGCGCATCAACGATACTCATGTCAATGAACTCAGCCGCCGCATTCCCATCAACTACCTTCAGAACGCCGCCTGCGGAGCGCCCAACGCCTACTCGGACACCGTTGGATTTAAGAAAATGAAGAACTACTCAGAGCTTGTGGTGCGCCACGCGTGGCTACTCTCCCTCACCGCGGGGCTGGCTGTTGGAGAAACTTCATCTCACTGGACTGAGAAACAACAGGCCATCTTCAAAAAGCCCTTTGACTTCCACTACCGTATTGTTCCCA
>Ga0213861_10001204_pt1 | contig 22903 bp, 13 predicted proteins | sample PICome_4_FD_160110 | JGI IMG/M metagenome (GOLD analysis project Ga0213861, IMG submission 160110) | Coastal seawater microbial communities near Pivers Island, North Carolina, United States - PICO131 | ecosystem: Environmental > Aquatic > Marine > Coastal | place: USA: North Carolina... | reverse complement strand
CCCGGGTAGCGTTGCGATGAATCTGCACTGATATGGGTATCGGCCAACAAAGCCACTCGGCTCTGATCCAAGCCAGCACCTTTACGATCCGCGGCGGCCAAGGCATGAGGCGCCATGATCGCCGTGCCACCAAAAGCGAGCGAGCGCTTGATGAATTGACGACGAGTGATCGGCGGAAGAATAATGGGCATGTTGAAACGAGTTGGCTATGTAGGTCGAAATGACAAAGACCTTGTATCTATATAAATACCCTTAATGATACGCGGGCACACCCTCATTGTTTCAAACGCCGCACCCTCATTTTTTAGGATGCTTCAATCACCCCCTGCCAAGACGGGGGGCCCATGCCTAAGCCAGGTCGCCAGTAAAGAGCACAGCACTTACCAATGATTTCCTCATGGTCTTTTTTGATGCACTCTGACAACTCATTTTGCTGGCTGCAGCGGATCCCACTTCTCACGGTATTCCATCTTCGCTCTGCCTGTTTTCGCATCGATATCCAGTGGCAGGAAAAGATAGCGTGACTTGTCGATATCGGCCCGTTCAGGGATCCACCACTGGTCACAGAGTGCCATCACGATATCGGATTCCTTGAGGTAAATGAGATCACTGACTTGCGAGCTCCAAGTCCTCTGCTCACTGATGTCGGCCTGCTTAGTCCATGTTCCCAGTGGGCTGTCTGCGGTGGCGCACTTGGTATCTGAACCAGCCCAGCCATGCACGCCGGAGGCGACCGCGATGTACTTGCCCCGGTGCTTGACCATGGCAGGTGCCTCACAGCCTCGATCAAAAACGAGAACCCCTTCCCTGTTACTGCTTAGATAATCATCACTGAGGCTATCAATACGGATAGCGTATCGCCAGCCTCCAGCTGACTCAGGCTTGGCACCCGGTGCGTTATGATCACAGTAGATGACGTAAGCCTTGCCATCCTCATCCTGGAACACATTCATGTCCGAGCCAAAACCTGTGGAAGTCCCCATCTGCCGTGGCCCGTGTGGGGTGAATGGACCCTCCGGGTGGTCGGCTGTGGCGACACAGAGAAAAGACGCCGGCATGGCCACAAACCAACGATACCACATCACATATTTCTTGGTCTTCTCATTGTAGATGACATGTCCTCTCCCCGTGGCGCCCACCATGCCAAAACCACTTTCAGGTCGCGGTAGACATACCCCCTTGTAAGTCCAGTTCTTGAGATCCTTGGAGCTATAGACTCGCATCCCGTTCCACACCGGGCCGGCCGTCATGCGGAACTTGCCCTGCGGATTGTTCGCGTAGCTACTGCCATACCAGTAAAAGGTGTCGCCAAAGCGGGCGATCTCGCCCTCGTGCGCGGAGATGGGTTTCCCGGTGGTGTCCACCCAGTCCGTGCCGTTGGTGATTTCACCCGCCTTGACGGTCGACACGCTCACAAATGATGACATCAAAGTCACCCCCCAGCTTACCCCCCAAGTTATCCAAAGTCGCTGTAATGATTTTTGCCTGAACACTCGATGACTCTAGAGCAGGATGTCATTGGCGACAATGTAATCCTTGGGGTGGATCAATGGGTAAATCCGACTTTTACGATAGCACCAAACAGCTTTTCCCCGAGACTCCGTCATATTAAGCATCCGGCGTAGCCAATTAAAAATACCAAACTATAGTGGTTTTCTCTATGATCACCTTCCCAACTGCACTTGATGCTATCAACCAACGCATCGAAAAAATCGACCCGGTCCAATATGCCCGTAGTCGTAATTTCAGTGATGGTGCGGTGACTTATCTGAGCCCCTACCTATCCCGTGGGGTGATCTCGACCAAACAAGTTTTTGAGCACCTGCTCGCACTCGACCTACCATGGCATAGCATTGAAAAGCCCGTTCAGGAATTAGCCTGGAGAGACTACTGGCAAAACATCTGGATCGCCAAGAGAGACGGCTATCCGCCATTCATCATCCTTGATCAGGAATCAGCTGCGCTTGCGGTGCAGCATCCCCGACTCCATCGGGGTGCTCTTTCGGCTACAGGATTATCTCTTGCGCCTGAAGGCGAGCGAAAGGGCACCGAGGCCGAGAAGTGCGGCTGAAGACGGCTCGGGAACCGTAGAGATACCAAGCACATCCAGTTCCCAGTAGCCAACGCCTGTGTTCAGCTGTCGATCATCTGAATAAAAATCAAACTTAACTTTCGCCACACCCGTCGCAAGGATTCCGGTGGTGTCTTCAGTGATAGACCATTTCTCATAAACATCGGTTCCATTTTTTGCGATGGTGGCGATCGTGATAAACGTTCCGGGGTCAGTAACGGTCGAATAGCTAACAATATATTCTTGATCGGTTCGACCTGCATCAGTGTGACCAGAATAAGTGTCTATAGAGTTAATATCATAACCCTGTAGATATACACCAAGATCCAGGTCAAAGGTGATCGTGCCAGTTCGGACATGCACATTTGGAGTAGCAATGAGATCTCCATCCCCGTCTGCCAAGAAAGTAGGATTCCCAGGATCGGTATAGCGCCACGTCAATGTATCTGTAAACCCCGTGGACGATGTCTCTAGAAGGTCCGTGCTTGATACCGTGTATACCGTGCCTTGCTTCGACTCAGTGGCTACAACTGCAGCCGACACGCTTAATGCTGTGCTAAGAATTGCTGTAATAATGAGTGATGTTATTTTCATGGGTTTATTTTTGTGGGTTTATTTTTGTGGTTCGTATTTTTATTTGTGCTCAGGCGGACTGTGGATTTCTGATTTCTCCTGTTGGTTTCTGAAGATCAGCAAGATAAGCCTGCCACAGGATCCCACCTGCGTGAATGTACTAATTGAGACTGATTCATGAACAAATCCGACTGTTAACATGCCCATACGCAGATAGCACAGGGGAAACAAACCGGTGCAAAGGTTCCGTTTTACCTGGCTTAACTCACTTCGCCATTCATCATCCTTGATCAGGAATCAGCTGCGCTTGCGGTGCAGCATCCCCGACTCCATCGGGGTGCTCTTTCGGCTACAGGATTATCTCTTGCGCCTGAAGGCGAGCGAAAGGGCACCGAGGCCGAGAAGTGCGGCTGAAGACGGCTCGGGAACCGTAGAGATACCAAGCACATCCAGTTCCCAGTAGCCAACGCCTGTGTTCAGCTGTCGATCATCTGAATAAAAATCAAACTTAACTTTCGCCACACCCGTCGCAAGGATTCCGGTGGTGTCTTCAGTGATAGACCATTTCTCATAAACATCGGTTCCATTTTTTGCGATGGTGGCGATCGTGATAAACGTTCCGGGGTCAGTAACGGTCGAATAGCTAACAATATATTCTTGATCGGTTCGACCTGCATCAGTGTGACCAGAATAAGTGTCTATAGAGTTAATATCATAACCCTGTAGATATACACCAAGATCCAGGTCAAAGGTGATCGTGCCAGTTCGGACATGCACATTTGGAGTAGCAATGAGATCTCCATCCCCGTCTGCCAAGAAAGTAGGATTCCCAGGATCGGTATAGCGCCACGTCAATGTATCTGTAAACCCCGTGGACGATGTCTCTAGAAGGTCCGTGCTTGATACCGTGTATACCGTGCCTTGCTTCGACTCAGTGGCTACAACTGCAGCCGACACGCTTAATGCTGTGCTAAGAATTGCTGTAATAATGAGTGATGTTATTTTCATGGGTTTATTTTTGTGGGTTTATTTTTGTGGTTCTATTTATGGATGGTTTTTTTTGGCAGCGCTCGCTGCGCTTTATGATTGTGTTTTTAATGTGTAATTCCGGCTATTTGAGCCGTCTAGCGACGGCGGCGCAGCATCAGGGCAAGACCTCCGAGGCCGAGTAATGCCGTCGAGCTGGGCTCGGGGACGAACACCGCACTTAGCACAAGATCAGTGCCACTCTCAATGATGCTCCAATCGAGCTTGCCACTAACAAAGGCGCTGTCATCCAGTGTGAACAGGCCGGCATCGAAACCGGAGATGGCATCTGCCGAGGCGATGATAAATGAGGTTCCAAAAGGGTCACCATAGGCGAGTCCCGAGTAGTCAAAGCCCGCAGCCAAGCCTGGGTCGTTAGCCGTTGTTAAAGAGGTAATATCGATGGTGAAGCCACCCGCAGTGAGGTTGGTCAGATCGAGCGTTCCGGTGATATCCAGCCAGTCCCAACCCTCGTCCACACCTTTGGTGCCGTTACTATTGTTGATCTCCCACAGATACGACCCACCGTCCAACCAAGTCTGCGCACCTGTGGCTGCGGTTCCCGGTGAGTTTCCGGGGCTGATGACTCCGGCAATGGTCATAGCATGGCCACTGAGGTCAACTCCGCTGGCAATCTCAAGTATGCCGCCATTGACGGTGTAGGCACCCGAGCCGCTGTGACTGGAGCCACTGACAAGGGAGAGGGTGCCGGCGTTGACGGTGGTGGTACCTGTGTAGGTGTTGGTGCCAGTCAGTTCCATGGTACCGGCGCCGGTCTTGACCAAGGGTGCATTGGTCAGGCCGCCACCGCCAAAGTCAATCATATTGCCCGATATGGTCAGGTCAGAGGCGGAGCTTGAGCTAGCATCAGCGACATCAAAGGTGACACTACGCCCACCAGTATTGTTTACCAGCATGACGTCGGTGTTGATGGTCGATGCCGAGCTACCTCCCACGGTGACGGTGGCATTGTTAAAATAACCAAAGCGCAAACCATCATCAGCGGTGGCACCGGTGACTTGAGCCCCGCTGTTAAGCGTAAGATTATTGGTGTAGTTTGCTCCCGGCCCTCCCCCGCCAGTGCCAGCGGATAAGTGCAGCGTGCCTCCATCGAGGACAATTGCAGTAGTGTCCTTGGTGTTGCCTGTATTCGCAACGTCCAGAGTCGCCCCGCTATTGACGGTGATTGACGAGGTTTCTTGAAGGACTCCCTCATTGAAAACTAGGCTGCCTGCATTGAGTTTCAGGGTTCCGTCGTTGACGACAGTGGCACCGGTGAAGGTATTAGCGGTAGTAAGCTCCATGGTGCCAGCACCATTCTTGACCAGGGTGGCACCTGAATAAGCTCCCGTAGTAGCGAAATCACTGAGGGTTCCAGATACCGTCAAGTCAGTGCCGGCATCCGAGGTGACATCGGCGACATTAAAGGCAATCTCACGCTGAGTTGCAAACGGGGAGCCCCCGTTGACTAGTTGAATTTCAGAGCTAATGGTTGATGCGGATGTGCCGCCCACCGTGATTGATCCGTCACTTTGCCATCCGATTCTCTGCCCGGTTCCCGTGATTTCAGCACCATCATTCAAGGTGATGGTGTTGAGGTAATTTTCAAGAGTGCCGTGACTGTAGTTCAAGGTGCCGCCATTGAGCACAACCTCACCATTCCAAGATGTGTTGTATGCCCCCGCCACTTCTAATTCCGCACCACTGGCAACCGTGATCGCAGAAGTGTTAGCAAGACGACCAGTGCCAAAGGGTAAGTCGCCTGAAAGACGCAGGGTACCATTATCCACCGCGGTGGCACCGGTGTAGGTGCTGGCTCCAGCACCAGACAGGGTCAAGGTGCCGGTACCGGTTTTGGTGAATCCACCAGCTCCCGCCAAAGCACCACTCAAGCTGATATCGCCACCCGTGGTGTCAATATCCACAGCACCACCAAGGTTCATGCCCAGACTGCTTGACCAGCCTGCTAATGAACCGAGGGTGCCGCTATCCAAATTGATCGTTGAAGCCTGGTTCTGAGTGATTCCGCTCGAGCCAATGTTGAGTGTTCCTCCGTCGAGGTTGAGTGTACCCACATTCGTATTGGCTCCTAGACGAACGCCTTTGACGTTGGCAACACCTCCATCGACATTGAAAGTGCCTACGCCATCCCAACCAACAATAAAATTGGTGTTAAGCGTATTCAAGATACCACCAGAAATCGTATAGCTACCCGAGCCGGGCCAGTGCCCTACTATGACGTCGGTCGCCCCGGCGCCCGTCAGATTGACAGTTCCCCCTGTCTGATTCACCGTGCCCGTGGTGCCGCCATTATTACCAACCTGCAGGCCTGTCGCTGTCAGTGTTGCGCTGTCCTGCACGGTCAGAGTGCCACTGCCTCCACCTGCAATACCGCTGTTGGCGGCATACACATAACCGGAAGCCGTGGTCGTCGAAGTTCCGGAAAGCACCAAATTACCTCCTGCCGCACTGATGTCCGTGGCCGTATTGCCGGCAGTAGTGAGTGTCAACGTGCCCGTTCCGGTTTTGTTGATCGTGCTACTACTCTGCAGCGCGCTGCCTGCAAAGGTGTAATCATTGCTTGAGTTGACCAGCACACTATTGGGAGTGATTGTCCCTGAGAGGGTCACGGTGCCCGCTCCTGAACCCAGAAACTGAGCGTCGTCTCCGTTAGTGTAAGTTGTAGCTGTCCAGTTAGAAGTCGTGGTGTCCCAGGTTGAGTTAGCGCCTGCATCCCATGTTACAGTAACTGCGTGGACAGAACTGAATAATATCAAATAAATAACTGTAAAAACGTTACCTGTAGATAGTTTTGTATTCTTTTTCATGCTGGTGATTAGGTTATTGTTATTTTGGGGTTACTGATGTATTGTTCTTTTGGCGTTTTGGCTGAATGCATAACTCCTTCTTGCGATCGAAGGATTTGCTACAGAAAAACTGATATTTAATATAACTTATTTGTAAGCTGCCTCTATAATTGCACATTTTTGCAATCTCGTGAATGTACTCTAATTGCGCAAAACATGTACAATTCCGACATTTTACAGAGGCAAACTAAGGAGGCAGGCCAATCGCATCTGCCTGTATATTATCATGTTGATGATTTACATGCAGTCGTTTGCACGGACTTTTCCGTGTAGTAAGACGATTATTTGTCTGGATTTAATCTACCGAAGACTTCACGAACGATGGTCTCGACATCCAGTTGATCCACTCCTGTCACAGATGCAGGGGTAGCTGCCTGTCCACAGCTCTCACTCTCACAATGAGCGGCAGCCTCATCGAATCCACAATCAGCAAGCAGACATGCGAGCTTGGAACGAATATTAAGAAAATGCTTCATCTCCGTTGGAGCCATTGGCTGCCGAGCCCGCCCGGCATTGAAGCCACGCAAGTTGACTCCCTCACGGAAACCTTCGGGGAAATTACCTGCCGCAAACATCGTTTCGATCAGCTCGAGCATCTTGAACTGGACCCGCTTCGCCTCTTCGAGGTCGCCTCGTTGCCAGTCGCGGTAGAGCTTCATCACTGCTTCAGGAGCAACTCCGCTTGTGGCAATCGTGCCACCATCACCACCCATGAGTAGGGTGGGCAGTAGTGTTTCCTCAGTACCAGTGAGGCAGATAAAGTCAGGGCGCTGTGGCTTGATCTTGCCGAGCGTATTCATGAAGCGTGGCATGTCACGACTGCTGTCCTTAATACCAATGATGCGTGGGCAATCCATCGCCAGCCGCTCAACGATATCCACCCCGATCTCGTTGGAGAACTGCGGGATGTTGTAGAGCAGGACGTCGATCGGGGAGCGCTCTGCCAACTCGCGGAAGTAGTGTTCGATGCTCTCTTGTGAGACATTAAAATAATAGGGACCTGTCACAGAAACCGCGGTGCAGCCATAATCAGCACAGTAGGCACAAGCCTCAAGAACCATGTCAATATTGGCCTCTGCCGCTCCAGCGAGGATGGGCACGCGCCCAGCAGCCTCATCGGTGATGATTGATACAATCTGCTTACGCTCTTCAAAGCTAAGCCGGATGAATTCACCTGTGCTGCCATTCGGGTAGATTCCGTTGACACCTTTGTCGATGAGCCAGCTGACGTAGCGGCGTAGTTCGCCCTCGTTAATGCTGCGATCGTCGTGGAAGGGAACGATGTTGGGAGTGAGGATACCTTGGATCTTCATGAGTCAGTTAGTTGGGTGTGTAAATTAGCAGGATAATGGGAAATAGAAAGTAATCAGGCCAATGCGTCACGGGTAATTCTGGCCGGGTGAATGGCAGCGCGACTGGTGCCGTCATCGATCTGGTGGCGGCAGCTGGTCCCCGCAGCGGCGATGAGGGTTTCGGCATCGAGCTCCTCCACGTGGGGAAAGAGCACTAGGGAGCCGACGTTCATCGAGACTTCGTAGTGCTCCTGTTCGTAGCCGAATGAACCAGCCATGCCACAGCAACCGGAAGGGATTTCCTGCGCGCTATAGTTTTCGGGAAGCGACAGCATGCGCAAGGTCGGCTCGGTTGACGCTAATGCCTTCTGGTGGCAGTGACCGTGGACATGGATAGTGCGCGGCTCACGGGTAAAGCAATCCGCATCAATGCGGCCGGCATCCGCCTCGCGGGCAATAAACTCGTCAAGCATCAGGCAATGAGGCGCGAGCTCACGAGAGCGCTCACGCAGTGACTCATCAACGAGCATGGGATACTCATCCCTAAAACCAAGAATGGCAGAAGGCTCGATACCGATCAGGGGTTCGTCTTCAGAAATAATGCTGGCGAGTGCACGCACGTTATCATTGGCAAAGCGCTTAGCACGGCGAACCAACCCCTTGGATAGTGAGGCTCGCCCGCTTTCGGCGTGATCGGGCAGCTTGACTTCATAGCCTAACAACTCAAGCAACTCGACGGTAGCGATACCGGCATCGAGGTCGTTGTAATTGGAGAACTCATCACAGAACAGGTGCACCCGGCCGAGGCGCTCACCACGTAGGGGCTTGAGTGGTGTGCGTTTTTCAAACCAACGCTGCAGGGTGATCTTGTTGAGCTTAGGCATGCTGCGCTCGGGGTGGAACCCTAAGACACGATTAACGATACGGCGCAGCAGTGGTGTTTGTAGAATCGCGTTATAGAGCCCCGGAGCGAGTGAGGCGAACCTAGCACTGTCAGCAAAGTGGGCAATAATACGGGAGCGCAGCGGCACGCCATGGGCATCGTGGTAGTGCTGCTGGAACTCGGCCTTGAGCTTGGTCATGTCCACACTGGACGGGCACTCTGATTTACAGGCCTTGCAAGACATGCAGAGGTCCATGACTTCCTTGATTTCCTCGCTGTCGAACGGATTGCTCGCATCACGCGGATTGGTGAGCATCTGACGCAGGATGTTGGCGCGGGCACGGGTGGTGTGTTTCTCCTCACGGGTCGCCATGTAGCTCGGGCACATCGTGCCACCGGCAAGTGGCCCCTTGCGGCAGTCCCCCGAGCCATTGCATTTCTCAGCGGCACGAACGATACCCATGGTATCGCTGAAATCAAAAACCGTTTCATACTCCGGAGTCCCCTGCCCCGGGCTGTAACGCAGTGAGGTGTCCATCGGTGGCGTATCCACGATCTTACCTGGATTGAAGATCTGCTCAGGGTCGAACAAAGCCTTGAGCTCACGCATCAGTTGATAACAATGTTCACCGACCATAAGCGGGATGAACTCACCACGCAGGCGGCCGTCACCGTGCTCACCACTGAGCGAGCCACGGTATTTTTTGACAAGGTGGGCAATGTCGGTCGCCACTTCGCGAAACATCTTCAGCCCTTCGGGCGTCTTGAGGTCAAACATCGGCCGGGTGTGCAGCTCACCCGAACCGGCGTGAGCGTAATAGACGCATTCGATGGCGTATTTTTCACGCAGTAATTGATCAAACTCAGCGATATACTCAGGAAGATCACTGACATCGACAGCGGTGTCCTCCACGTTCTCCCTGGGTTTGGTATCACCAACGACATTACTCATCAGCCCCTGCCCCGCACGGCGAAGCTCCCAGACCTTTTTGCCCTCATCTCCCCACAGTATCGGATGAGCATAACCATGATCCGCAGCCTGCCAAGCAGCTACCAGCTCACGCACCGCAGCTTCGGTCTGCTCACGGCAGTCACGACGGATTTCAACAACTAGGATGGCGCCAGGATCACCAACGACAAAATCGCGATTACGCTGCTGGGCAAGGTTGGACTTGGTGCACTCGAGGATATGCCGGTCAATCAGTTCACTGGCACTCGGGTCATAATGCAGCGCGAGCAGATTGGCGCGCAGGGCTTCATCCACACTTTTGAAGTGTCCGCAAACAAGGGCGGCGTGCTCGGGCGGTAGCGGCGAGCAATCGAGCTCGATCTCGGTTGCAAAAAACAAGGTGCCCTCAGAGCCCGCGATGAGTTTGCAAAGATTAAAAGGTTTGTCAGATTCTTGGTCGAGCACCTCAGCATCCATCAGCAAGTCGAGCGCATAGCCGGTGTTGCGCCGAGGAATCGAGACCAAGGGAAAGTTCTCGGTGATGGCAAGGCGGTTTTCTGAGTCACCCAGCATCGTCCTGATACCTCGGTAAATTTTTGTCTCCAGGCTGTCCGGGCCATCGCATTTCGCATTGAATTCATCAGCTGTGAGTGCCTCAAAAGTGACCTCGCTGCCATCGCTGAGAAAACCCTTCACCGAGACGAGATGATCACGCGTACTGCCATAAACGATGGAGTTCGACCCGCACGAGTTGTTACCAACCATGCCGCCCATCATCGCGCGATTAGCAGTCGATGTCTCAGGCCCAAAAAACATCCCGTGCGGCTCAAGAAAGTCATTGAGCTCATTGCGAACTACCCCCGGCTGCACACGCACCCGGCGAGACTCGGCATCGACACTTAGGGTGCGGTCAAAGTGCCTTGAGACATCAACTACCAGCCCATCGCCAACGCACTGGCCGGCAAGTGAAGTGCCCGCAGTACGAGGAATCAACCCTAGTTTATTGCGCCGGGCGAAGCTGATGACCTCACCGAGATCTTTATCATTGGCGGGAAACACGACTCCCACCGGCATCTCCTGATATTCGGAGGCATCCGTCGCATAAAGACGCCCTAGGGTTTCACCCGTATCGAGCTGACCGGAAATCCGTGATGCGAGTTGTCCAAAAGGTATCATAGTGCCTCGGCCCAATCACGTAGCTGACTGATCGCCTGCCGACTCATCGGTGGGGATGTATTGATCCTGGTATTTACGAGTAGTAAGAATAGACGCGGTAAAGCGCTCTGCCCACTTGGCCGCTTCATCTTCATCGTAGTCAAAGAATCCAATGTTGTTTTTAGGCCCCTTAGCGTCTTGATCGATAAAAGATTGTAGCGTGGGCTGCAGCTCGGTCGAGTTCGCCATCGTTGGCAACACCCCCTTGATAGACTCAGCATAAAAAGCACCACCACCCATCACATCCATTACTCGAAGCGGGCCGCACATTGGCGCCCATAGTCCAACCGAATTTCTGAACGATGCTTCGATTGCCTCAGCATCGGCCACACCGGACTCAAGCAGATGAACAGCCTCGCGATACATCGCGTAAGCAATGCGGTTACACAGAAACCCGGGGATATCTTTCTTAAGAACAGCCGGCTCTTTGCCCAGTTGCTCAGCAAACTTGACAGCCAGCTTCATGGCCTCGGCAGATGTGTTTTCACCGGGAGTTAACTCCAAGAAGCGAGTAACATGACCATGGCTCGACCAATGCATGCCAAAAACACGCTCTGGATGCACACATCCATCTTGTAGCTCGGTGATTGGAAACGCAGAGGTGTTACTACCAATGAGGACGCCCGCAGAGATGAATTGCTCCATTTGCTGAAGCAAACTCTTCTTCGCGGGTAGCGTTTCAGGAATTGCCTCAATCACTAAACCAGCATTCTTAATGGCGGCAAGATCTCCGGACAATTTCAGGCGAGTATCCCATTGTGTAGCATCAGCCGTATCCATAACCCCAGACTCAAGGCAATGTGCCGCCGCTTCAGGAAGAAAACGCCTCAGTTCCTCGCGATGCTTTTCTTCACGATCAATACCGACCACCGTAAATCCGCGCGATAAGCAACATGCTGCGATTCCACGCCCCAGTGGCCCTAAACCCACCACCGCTATCACCTGATCATTACTTATTTTTGTATGTTCCATTTTCGCTCTCTACTTAAAGTTTTATTCAGCACCAACGCTAGGGAAAAATATACCCGAGAAAAATAACATCAGTAGCACAATCACTACCGAATAGGCCAACCACCAAAAGGTGACGCTCTTGTACCATCTGTCTCCTAAGTTCTCAAAAATATTCATTTTCTTCCAGTTCATACAAAGCTGATCGGTGACCTGCTCAGGCTTCGGTGGTTTCGTAAAGAAGGTGACACTCACGCAAGTCAGCATACTTATACCGTAGAGAATTGATGCTTGATTAGGGAATGAGGCTAACCATAGCGGGTAGTCGACATCACTTTTCAGGAAAACCTTCAGAGCAAGGCCGGCTGTCATGCCAATAACAATGGTCGCCAGTGCGGCTGGAGCAGTAACTCGACGCCATAGGATACCCAGCAGAAAGACTGCGGCAAAAGGAGGTGCAAACAGCACATAGAGTGAGATCACATATTCGAACAGACCACCCCCAAGAACATCAATGAAGCCTCCAATGAAAATGGCAACAGCAAGCACCAAGACCGATGCAATCACACCAACTCGGACCAACTGACGGTCGCTGCACTGCGGCCGGAACAACCGACGATAGATATCAAACGTGATGATCGTGGAAGTCGAGTTTAACACGCTGTTCACCGTCGACTGGATCGCCCCGAACAGAGCTGCGAGGAACAACCCGCGCACACCAATGGGCACAAGATCCTGAATGAGTTTTACATAACCTTTATCCGCAGCGGGCTTGACGTCATTCCATGGCTCAATGAGCAGGATCTCAGGATGCATGGCAAAAAGCACCATTCCGGGAATGATTACGATGACAGGAAGAATGACCTTGAGCCACCCAGCGAACACAATGCCCATACGGGCGTGATACATATCCTTGGCACCCAGCACACGCTGGATCATGAACTGGTTAAGCACATTATACCATAGACTAACAGAAAGCAACAAGCCGATCATACCAAAGCCAGGTGTCATCGGGTGTGTTGCCGGCTGAATCACAGACAGCCGATTGTAGGTTTCCTTTCCAGCTAGCTCTTGAGTATTGCTCTGCACCGCCTCAGCCCACTGCCCGCTGGTAGCGGCATTGCGCTCTAGCATAACATTAAACCCCTCGATAACACCTCCACCATCTGGCGCTAACGCTTGAACTCCAAGATAAGTGACAACCACACCCCCAACAAGCATGACAGCCACCGTGAAAAGGTCAGTCCATGCAACAGAGGAAAGGCCACCATAAATCGCCCAAATACCGGCGACAATGCCCAGCCCGATGATTGATGGCCAGAGTTCCCAACCGAACAGCTCATGCAGCGCGAGTGCACCACCATAGAGAACTGCGGCAAGAAAGGCGATCACGTTACTGATGATCGTTACTAGCGCAAACACGGTCCGCACTGCGAGGCTGAATCTTTTTTCCAAATACTCCGGGGTGGTGAACACCTTCGCCCCCAGTAAAAAGGGCACAAAGAACCAGATCAGGATCGAGAAGGTCGCAACATTCGCCCACTCGTAGAGTGAAACGCAGACACCATAGACCATCGCGGCACCCACCAGACCAATGAACTGATCACTTGAAATATTGGATGCGATGAATGATCCTCCGACGACATACCATGGCAATTTTTTGCCAGCTAAAAAATACTCCTCGGCATTGGCTTGCTCGCCTCGTCCGGCTACGTAACCAATCGCTGAGAGAATCACAAAAAACAATCCGATGGCGAGATAATCCCAGTAATGAAGGCCAAATTCGGATTGTGCTAACAAAGGTTGAAGATCGATGCTCATGATGAAGTGTCTTAGTGATGGTTGAGTGTTTCTTGAGCAAGCTCCGTGACGGCTTCTAGCGAACCCTCAGCATAGGGTGTTTGCCAGACTGCATAAAGGGAGCGGTCGTGATAAAGTGCCTCGGACGGGAGGTAGCCATGATTGCCATTAGCGAGATTGAGCACGAAGAGATAAGGATGCTCTTCACGCAACTTGCGCTGCAGGGCTGAGTAGGCCTCAAAGGGAACCGCGACCAGCGCACCCGCTCCGAGTTTCCAGCTCCAAATTCTCTCGCTTGAGACCTTACCATCCCCCACCGATTGACGCACCCGAAGCTGCCGAACAAGGCGCTCATAGGCAAAGCCAGAGGATTGTTCAGCGAGCTCGGCCTGGATTTCAGCAAGACTGGGAAGATCTGATTTCAATGGTAAGTCGATGGACGGGGCTGCCGCAGCAACATCCGTAGCTGCCTCCCCCTTCGACGGTGACCACAAGGCCAAAGGAGCGCCGGACTCAAGCGCGCCATCGTAAACCATGTCGCCCATACCAGGTGCCAGCATCTCAAGCAAACTCATCGCCGCGTGGCCCAACACGCGGCCGTGTCGGTCTGCGGTGGCAGAATCGCCAACATACTGCTCACAGGGCGCAAGCTCGCCAGAGGCCCCCTGCAAAAACAAACAAGGAGCATCCGTAGCGCCCTCAACAATCTCACGCATCGCACCGGGAAAATCTGGTGACAGCTGATCGTTCTCCCACGCCAGCGTAGTGGGATGGCAAGCGTAGTTAACCAAAGTCGCACGCGTTTGATTCTGTTCATCAAACACACGAGCCACCAGCAGCGCATCATCCGCTTTTTGCTGTGCCGTTCCCTCAGGATTATAGCCTGCCAGAAAGCGGAGAGGCTCATCCGGGTCAGGGAAATCGCGGTGCACAGCAAGCCCACACGAACCGCGGTGAAACATGAGGGTAGAATCGCGCAAATCATCAACCGCCTGCTTGGCTCCTGTGATACAAGCATCTCGTAGTGTGCCCAGATAAGCTATGGTCGCCGCTGGGTTTGACTCAGCCGGAGGCTCAGAGTCTAACATCGGACCTGCATGAGTGTGGGTGAGATGCACGATAAGATTTTCCTCCGGAAGCGAGAGTGCTTGGCACAATGCCAACCTCAAGCGATCAGCATCAGCACGTGCTCGCCACCAGCCCAGATCCAAACTGATCAGCACCAATGGAGCATCAGAGCCTTCTGCAATAACCAGTGCTGTGCCCGTGAGTGGACGATGCACTCCCCTTGCAAACCAGTGTTCCGAGGCCCCCCAATTCTTTGCACTTACATCCAGCCCGGGCGTGATATCCCAACGAGCAACGCCGAAGCGCGCCCTCAGTCCTGGATACAGAGTGTGCTCAATCATGATTATTTAGAACAGGCTTCGCGCAGAAGATCAAAGAGCCGCGTGGCCTCGTCCTCTGTCTCCGCATCAAGTGTAAACCCGACTGGGCCGCGGATAATACGATTCGGGAAAACACCCTGTCGCTCGAGCAGCATTTTTTCCACGCTCAGATAACCATCAAGACCCTGTTGTAATGAAATAAGTGGTGCAATGAGACCTTGGAGCTCAGTAGCACGCTGTAGGTCTCCGGCCTCAAGCGCATCCCACTCGGCGCGAACCGCCCAGACGATTTCAGTACCCGGCATGGTACCGTAGATTCCACGGCGATAAGAGTCGAGCAGGGCAATGCCACCACTTCCCTCAAACACCTTCAAGCCAGGGCCACCTGCATCACGAAGCTTACTCAAATTGGGCCCGAGAGGCTGAGCCTCTGGCTTAAACAAGACGCGATCTCCAAAGCGCGTATAAAGATCCGCCTGAGACTCGATCGGCAAAGGCTCACCCACATAACCACTGGCATCCTGGACGATAACCGGCAGCTCAGTTGCTGCAATGATCGCCTCGTAGTAGCGGATTTTCTCTGGCAGTAGTACTTGAGATGCTGCGGGAGGAATCGCCATAAGTGCATCCACACCAGCCTCAGCAGCACTACGCGCATGACGCACTGCCTGCACGGTGCTCTCATCTCCGATGCTCATCACAACGGGGCCTCGGCCGGCATTGTATTTGACCATCCGCACAGCAAGCTCATCACGCTCGGCATCCGTGAGCCGGAGAATCTCAGTGACCATTGCGGCAACGATGCCATGTGCTCCATTTTCGTAGGCCCAGTCAATCTCACAGGAAAAAGTGTCCCAGTCGATGGACTCATCTGTGAGGAATGGCAGCTGGATCACAGGCAAGACCCCCGCCAGTGATTCTATCGTTTGTTGATTATTCATTGTTAATGATTCTTACTATTCTAATAGATCTTCTTTTTCCTACCAATCCCCCACCGCACCGTCTGGGTAAAACACACGCTGCAGTTTTTCTTGTTGGAAGGGATGCTTGGCGATCTCTTTTTCGTCGAGCTCTACGCCAAGACCGGGCAGCGTGTTTGGCGTCACCGTGCGAGTTTTCGGGTCTACTTTGAACCCCTCCTGCACAACATCATCTCGCCATGGCACATCATTGTGCACACTCTCACAAATAATATACGATGGTGTAGCGAAGCCTAGCTCTATGGATGCTGCAGTGCTCACCGGACCTTGAGGGTTATGTGGCGCCACCGCCACTCGGTAGGCTTCTGCCATGGCAGAAATACGGCGCGCTTCTGATAGACCTCCACAATGAGTAATATCAGGCTGCAAGACAGAACAGGCACGCTTCTCCAGAAGCTCGCGGAACGCGTGCTGAGTGATCAAACGTTCGCCCGTGGCAATCGGAGTTTTCACCGCGTCTTGTATGCGGGCGATGTCATCGATGGATTCTGGCCAGCAGGGTTCTTCAAAGAAATAGAGATCATAGGGCTCGAGCGCCTTAGCAAACTGAAGACCCATACGCGGTGAAGGCCTGGCATGGCAATCCACCATGATATCAATGTCCGGCCCGACAGCATTACGCATCGCCTCGACGCATTCTGCAGCATAACGCACGGGACGTGTTCCTTCTAGGGGCATCGTAGGCGGCACGGCCATCGATTTGAATGCGGTAAAGCCATCCTCCACCGCCTCCTGCGCAAGCTCTCCGAAGCGCTTGGCATCGGAACAATCCGTTTCATAGAAATCCTCCATCCGCCCACCACCGAGGTGACAATAAAGCCGAATGTGATCGCGAACCGGCCCACCCCATAGTTGGTGCACTGGCACTCCATGAAATTTGCCCAGGATATCCCAGAGTGCTAGATCAATACCACTGATGGCTGTTCCTCGCACAATACCATTTCCATGCCAAAAATGCTGGCGGAACATCATCTGCCAAAGGTGTTCAATACGGCGCGGATCCTCGCCGATAAGAAGCTGACTGATATCCTCAACAGCACCAACCACTGAGCGGGTGTGCCATTCCAGAGTAGCTTCACCCCAGCCATAGAGGCCGGGTTGATCGGTGATGACTTTGACAAAGACCCAATTACGCATACGCGCATTGCAGACGTGGGTTTCAATACGTTCTATTTTCATTAAATTGGAAAGATACAATAGTGCTCTGCCCAGCTTATAGCCCAGTCTTCAAAAAGCGGAATGATTTCCACATGATCAGATCATGAATAAATCCGACCTTTCCCAGACTTAAGAATAGCCTGTCACACTGAAATCAACCAATCTAAGGGTCAACAAATCCACTAACTTGACGAACTCGGCGATAAGCCGCGGGCGGTAGCCCAAAGCGACGCTTAAATGCGCGGGAGAAATGAAATGGGCACTGGTAGCCACAACGCTCTGCGATGTCCTCGACCGTTCGGTCTGGATAGGCCAGCATGCGTGCCGCCCTCTGCAAGCGGGCTTCAATCAGCCAGGTTTTCGGCCCCATGCCGGTGTGTGATTTAAACAAGCGGCTAAAGTAATCCACATTCAGCCCACAACTACCGGCCCAGTCTGCCACCGAGACCTCCTCACCGAGGCGCTGCCTGATCCACTCCTGAGCCGTATGCACGTGGTGAATCGTCTTTGGGTTCCCCCCGGCGGCGCCAGGATCAGGGCAAAGGTCTTCTTGCAGATTGGCCAACCAACCAAGAATTGCAGTCGTGACATGCAGGTTTCGCCAGCGGCTATCGCCTTTCAGCGCCTCCAGCACAGCCTCAAAGCTTTGTTCATACGCCTGGCCATGCTTCAGCTCGTAGTGGCGCTGGTAGCCGTGCTGCAGCAGGACATTGGTGGCATCATCCCGGCTCAGCGAGAGGCAGGCCGAGAGTGATGTCTGTGGACGGTCCGGATCCTGGGTGGCTGAGAAAATCTCGCCGCCTCGCCACACCAACATCTCACCGGGTTGCAACGGCACCGACACCCCGTTGATCTCCGCCGTCACCACACCCTCCATGAGATAAAAAAAACAGATCAGGTCCGACCCCAGACGCGAAGGCTCAATTTTCCATTCCGGATTACCTCCCCAGCACCCGAACCACTTCACCTGCAGCCCGAGAGAAGTCTCGAACTCCGGTTTCCAGTCATGATGGTAGGGCAGGTCGGTGGTCATGAGGTCAATTTACGTATAAATTCCTAGTGTCCTCATATCGAAATAAAAACCAGCAAAAAGTAAATATCCGACTTTAAGGGGTAGTAGGCAACAAACGACAGGGGCGGGGCGGAGACTGCAAGATACAAGACTCGAAGATACAAGATAGAAGCTCACGCAAAGACGCCAGCTTGGCTGACATGCTCACAAATGATGACATCAAAGTCACCCCCCAGGTTACCCCCCAAGTTATCCAAAGTCGCTGTAATGATTTTTGCCTGAACACTCGATGACTCTAGAGCAGGATGTCATTGGCGACAATGTAATCCTTGGGGTGGATCAATGGGTAAATCCGACTTTTAGCATAGAATCAAACAGCTTTTCCCCGAGACTCCATCATATTAAGCATCCGGCGTAGCCAATTAAAAATACCGAACTATAGTAGTTTTCTCTATGATCACCTTCCCAACTGCACTTGATGCTATCAACCAACGCATCGAAAAAATCGACCCGGTCCAATATGCCCGTAGTCGTAAATTCAGTGATGGTGCGGTAACTTATCTGAGCCCCTACCTATCGCGTGGGGTGATCTCGACCAAACAAGTTTTCGAGCACCTGCTTGCACTCGATCTACCGTGGCAGCGCATTGAAAAGCTCGTTCAGGAATTAGCCTGGAGAGACTACTGGCAAAACATCTGGATCGCCAAGGGAGACGGGATCAATGAGGATCTCAAACATCCCCAGGATCCTGTATCCAACCACGCGGTCAGTGATGCCATCCTAGATCACAGCACGGGCATCAACGCCATCGATGATGCCATCGAAGACCTCTACAAGACCGGCTACATGCATAACCACATGCGTATGTATGTCGCCTCGGTGGCTTGCAATGTCGGCCAATCTCACTGGCTCAGCCCCGCACGGTGGATGTACTACCACCTGCTCGATGGAGACTGGGCAAGCAATGCCTTGAGCTGGCAGTGGGTCGCGGGCAGTAACGCGAATAAGAAATATTACGCCAATCAGGACAACATTAATAAATACTTCAACAGTAGCCAAAAGCAGACCTTCCTTGATGTCGACTATGAGCAGTTCAGCACCCTTGCCATACCAGAGGCATTATTGGAATGCTCGGACTTTGATCCCCTCACTGATCTGACTGATACGCCCGTCATTCAGCTTGAGAGAGACAAAAAAACGCTGGTTTATAATTACTACAATCTCGACCCGGATTGGCACGCGGACGAAGAAGTTCAGAGAGTGCTCTTACTCGAGCCCTCGTTTTTTAAAACTTATCCCGTTAGTCCAAAATGCATCGATTTCGTTACACAATTAGCCGACAACATCGCCGGCATTCAAATACTGGTGGCTGAGTTTGATGCACTCACGCAACAAGTAGATCCCGCGCAGATCATCTACAAGGAGCACCCGACCAACCGGCACTACCTCGGCACGGAAGAACCCAGGTCATGGATGTTTGATGTAAGCGGAGACTATCCCTCGTTTTTTGCCTTTTGGAAGAAATGCAAAAAGCTCATTCCAGCCTGACACGGCTCAAATAGCGCCACTTCATGAAACATCGCAAGAAGTCTGACCTACCGCAAAAAGTATGCCCCGTCTGTGGCCTACCATTTACCTGGCGCAAAAAATGGGAGCGCAACTGGGACAGTGTCACCTACTGCAGCGAGCGCTGCAGACGGAATAAAATCACTAACAAAGCGGAGCCAAAGTAAGCCTGTATTGGAGCCTATCGCAGACCGTCATCAGGATCAACAAATCCACGAAACTGCCGAACGCGACGGTAAGCCGCAGGCGGTAGCCCAAAGCGACGCTTAAACGCGCGGGAGAAATGAAATGGGCACTGATAGCCACAACGCTCGGCGATGTCCTCCACCGTTCGCTCTGGATAGGCCAACATCCGTGAGGCTCGCTGTAACCTGGCCTCGATCAGCCATACTTTCGGGCTCATGCCCGTGTGTGATTTAAACAAGCGGCTAAAGTAATCCACATTCAGCCCACAGCTTCCGGCCCAGTCTGCCACCGAAACCTCCTCACCGAGGCGCTGCCTGATCCACTCCTGAGCCGTATGCACGTGGCGAATCGTCTTTGGGTTGCCCCCCGCGGCGCCTGGATCAGGGCAAAGGTCTTCTTGTAGATTGGCCAACCAGCCAAGAATAGCACTCGTGACATGCAAGTTACGCCAGCGGCTATCGCCTTTCAGCGCCTCCAGCACAGCCTCAAAGCTTTGTTCATACGCTTGGCCATTCTTCAGCTTGTAGTGGCGCTGGTAGCCGTGCTGCAGCAGCACGTTGGCGGCATCATCCCGGCTCAGCGACAGGCATGCCGATAAGTGTGACTGTGGTTGGACTGGTTGCTGGTTGCTTGCTGAAAAGATATCCCCTCCGCGCCACATCACCATCTCACCTGGCTTCACCGGCACTGCCACCCCGTTAATCTCCACCGTCACCGCCCCTTTTTTGAGGTAAAAAAAGCAAATAAGATCCGAGCCAAGGCGTGATGGCTCAACCGCCCATTCTGGATCTTCACCCCAGCTCCCGAACCATTTCACCTGGAGCCCAAGCGAAGTCTCAAACTCTGGTTTCCAGTCGTGATGGTATGGTAGATCTCTCGTCATCCATTAAGCATACGTCTGCGTGAAGCTCATCTTTTCATCACCAAAAAGACGGACCCTTTGTCAATCCTCCCCCTGCGATGTCCTTACGGCATGCTCAGGAAGGGAGCAACAAACTACGCATCCAGCTCGAGCGCTGCTTTTTGCGCCGCTGTTTTCGCCTCTCCCTTGTGGGCACTATCTGCAGAGGTGAGACGCATTCCGACGGGCTTGGAAACACCAAAGTCCTCCATGGTCACTCCATACATCACATCGGCACGCGCCATGGTGCGTTTACTGTGGGTAACAATGATGAACTGGCTGTTGTCGATAAACTTGTCGAGCACGCGTAGGAAGCGGCCGATGTTGGCCTCGTCGAGCGGAGCGTCGAGCTCATCAAGCACACAGAACGGGCTCGGCTTGATCTGGTAGATGGAAAACAGCAGAGCAACAGCCGTCATCGAACGCTCGCCACCGGAGAGCAGACTGATGGACTGCAGCTTTTTACCCGGAGGCTTGGCGATGATATCAATGCCACTCTCGAGCGGATCATCCTCATCCACTAGCACTAGGTTGGCGATGGCCTTATCGCCAAAGAGCACCTTGAACATTTCTTTGAAATTGTTGGCGACCTGAGTGAAGGTTTCCGTGAAGCGCTTCTTGGTTTCGACATTGATACGCTCAATTACGGTAATGAGCTCGGTCTTCGAGTTCACCAGGTCATCATGCTGATTGCGCAGGTTGGTGTGATGTTCCTCAAGTTCTTCAAACTCCTCAATGGCATCAACATTAACTGGCCCCATGGAGTCCACCTTGCGCTTGAGATCAATGACGATTTTCTCGACCATATCCCAATCTGGACCGGTGTCACCGAGGATCTCCACCTCAGCTTGAGCATCATCAGAGACATCTCCTTGAGCGGCACTTACTTCAACAGAACCTTGAGTATCATCCTCATCCTCTGAACCATCATTACGACGCATCTCTTGGCGATCATACTGCTTAGCACGTTCCTGCATACAACGCAGCAGCGCATGAGAATCAGGGCGGAAATGCTCCAACTCGAGTTGGTGGCGTTCCATCACACTTTCGTTGAGATTTTCTAGGCGCAAACCGATCTTGGTCGATGCGATTTCTTCACGACCTTTTTGCTCAGTGATCTTGGCGCACTCATGGCGTAAATCAGCGAGCGCCTTCTCACTAAGCTCAATGGCTTGGTGCAGCCCGCCACGGCTCGATGACTTCGAATCAAGCTGCTGCTCAAGCTCACCGGCTTTAGCGCTATTGGATGTAATGGTCTCAGCCAATTCTGTATTTTCAGCCACCGCGGCATCCATACGCTCAGTGAAACTTGCAATCTCCTGATCGCGCCGGCCACTGATCTGACGTAATTCCGCCAAGCGAGCCTCCATCGGCGAGCGTTGGCGCTGAGCAGCTTCAAGTGCCTGGCGTTCTACTGCAAGACTGGTGCGGAATTCCTGAAGCTGAGCCACCGCCTCATTTTCACGCCGGCTCGCCTCCTCTACTTCGGAAACCATCTTCAACTGATCCTCTTCTAACTGCTCAAGACGTGCACGAGCTGTAGTCAGGTCTTGCTCAAGTTTTTCGCGGCCGGTAACGGCACTAAGCTCACGCTCTTTGATATCATTGATTTCCCAGACAACACCAGAAAGCTTGCTCTCGAGTGACTCAACCTCACGGCTCGCCAGGGTAAACTGCCCTTGCAGAGTAGACTCTTCAACGCGTGCTTTTTGTAAGCGCTCACGTGCAAGCTCGGCGGCCTCACGATTTGCCGTGACCAGCTTCTCCAGCTTAGCCAGCTGCTCACGAGCCTCCTCATCGACCCCTTCTAACTCCGCCACCTGGACCTCAAGATCACGCACCTCATTCTGGCGATCAAGCACAGAGCTTTGATCTCCCGAACTTGCTCCACCGGTGATCAATCCCTCAGGGGTAAACACCTCACCTCGCAGTGTGACCAGAGTGATATCCTTAAGCTCATCGCGCATGCTCATCGCGGTAGAGAGATCACTCACAATAAGAACCTTTGAGAGCAGACTCTCAACGACGGCGGCCACCTTAGGGTCTGCCTTAACACGATCCATTGCCCACGTCTCAGCACCGTCTGGC
>Ga0213861_10001203_pt1 | contig 22919 bp, 24 predicted proteins | sample PICome_4_FD_160110 | JGI IMG/M metagenome (GOLD analysis project Ga0213861, IMG submission 160110) | Coastal seawater microbial communities near Pivers Island, North Carolina, United States - PICO131 | ecosystem: Environmental > Aquatic > Marine > Coastal | place: USA: North Carolina... | reverse complement strand
AAAGAGGAACATAAGAGTAGTATTGCTATGTTTCATGGAAAACCAATAGATATCTTTAAACATTTAGTTGATTCATATGATATTGGTTCGGTATATACAAATCATGATTATGAACCTTATGCTAAAGCGCGTGATGAAAAGGTTGCCTCTTTTTTGAGTGAGAAGCATATTGAATTCAAAACTTTTAAAGATCAAGTTGTTTTTGAGAAAAGTGAAATAGTTAAAAAAGATGGCAATCCTTATATGGTCTATACGCCATATATGAAACTTTGGAAGGCCACCTTTAGAGCCCTCGATTTTAAAGGTTTTTCATCAGAAATGGTATTAAAAAATTTAATCTCGACTACTGACCTACCTAATTTAAGCTTATTAGATATTGGTTTTATAAAATCACAACAAGAGATAAAACCATATTTAGTGACATCTAGTTTAATTCAGGATTATGAAGCTACTAGAAACTTCCCTTCGCAAGATAGCACATCAAAATTAGGCCCACATTTACGTTTTGGAACTGTTAGTATTAGAAAAATGGTTAAAAAGGCTATTGCTGAAAAGAATGAAATATTTTGGCAAGAATTGATTTGGCGTGAATTTTTTACACAGATACTTTGGCACTTTCCGCATACTAAAAACGACAGTTTTAAAGCTAAATACGATAGAATCGAGTGGCGTAATAATGAAAATGAGTTTAAAGCGTGGTGCGAAGGAAAAACGGGTTATCCGCTAGTTGATGCTGGCATGCGCCAACTAAATGAAACAGGGTTTATGCATAACCGTGTACGCATGCTTGTTGGGAGTTTTTTATGCAAACATTTAATGATGGATTGGAGATGGGGTGAAGCCTATTTTGCCGAAAAATTACATGATTACGACATGGCGAGCAATGTTGGTAATTGGCAATGGGTTGCTGGGTGTGGTGTAGATGCAGCTCCCTATTTTAGAATTTTTAATCCTACAACACAAATTCAAAAATTTGATAAAGATTTAAACTACATCAAAAAATGGGTTCCAGATTTTCAAGAATTGACTTATCCGTTGCCTATTGTAGACCACAAGTTTGCAAGAGAACGGTGTTTAACAACTTATAAAACTGCATTAAATTAGTTGAAATCCCATGCCTTCCTTGGCGTACTAACTCGTGCGTTAACGATTGTAGCGGCATCCTTTTTTGTTATTAAAAGCAAAAAAGATACAGCGGAAAGCGTATTAAAACGCCCTAATTTTATTCTTTAAAAATTATCAACGCTAATTAAGATTTGTTTTCTATTAAACCTCAGTTTCGATTGAGGTTTTTGCTTTAATAAAATGAAACCTAAGTGTATGATAAAAATCACAATTTCTGAAACCTAAATTTCATACTTTTAAAAATCGTTAATAATCCTATAATTAAAATTAATGCTTTATGACTGATTTACAAATTGCTAAAACTGTAACACTTAAACCCATAACTGAAATTGGGAAAAAATTTGGTGTTGATAGTAATAACATTGAAATGTATGGAAAGTATAAAGCGAAATTACCACTAACCTACATTGATAAAGATAAGGCCAAAAATAGTAACCTCATACTTGTTTCTGCCATCTCACCCACACCCGCGGGTGAAGGAAAAACAACCATGTCGATTGGCTTATCTGAAGGTTTAAATCGTTTAAATAAAAAGACTACCGTGGTATTAAGAGAACCTTCATTAGGCCCAGTTTTTGGAATTAAAGGTGGTGCAACGGGTGGAGGTTATTCTCAAGTACTTCCTATGGAAGACATAAATCTTCATTTTACAGGTGATTTTTCGGCTATCGAAAAGGCTCATAATTTATTGGCTGCAATAATTGATAATAATATTCAAAGCAAAACAAACTCTTTACATATTGACCCGAGAACCATTAGCTGGAAACGTGTGGTAGATTTAAATGACAGAGCATTAAGACGTGTTATTGTAGGTTTAGGTGGGACAACATCTGGCGTTCCTAGAGAAACTGGATTTGATATTACGGCGGCTTCCGAAATAATGGCTATTCTTTGTTTAGCAGAAAATTTAATGGATTTAAAAGAGCGCCTAGGAAATATTTTTGTTGGCTATACTTTTGACAAAATTCCTATTTATGCTAGAGACTTAAAAGCTCAAGGTGCTATGACTGCGCTTATGAAAGATGCTATAAAACCCAATTTGGTTCAAACTATAGAAGGAAATCCAGCCATAATACATGGTGGCCCTTTTGCTAATATTGCCCAGGGAACTAATTCGGTAATTGCCACTTTAATGGGTATGACGCATTCTGAATATACCATAACAGAAGCAGGTTTTGGATTCGATCTAGGTGCTGAAAAGTTCTTTGATATTAAATGTCAAAGTGCAGGATTAAAACCTAAAGCAGTTGTTTTAACCACAACCATAAGAGCGTTAAAATATCATGGAGGTGCTGATTTGAAATTGCTTACTGAACCAAATTTGGAAGCTTTAGAGAAAGGACTACCAAATTTAGAAAAGCATCTTGAAAATATTAGTAAATTTAACGTAGCTCCTATTATTGCCATAAATAAATTCGCTTCTGATAGTGATGGAGAAATTGACTTGATTATAAAATTTGCAAAATCTAAAGGTATTAGAGTTGCCCTAGCTAATGTTTGGGAAAAAGGTGGTGAAGGTGCTTTAGAATTAGCAAAGCAGGTCATAGAAGTTGTGGAAGAAAACAAATCGAACTTCAAACCACTATACAAATGGGAATCTAGTGTGAAAGACAAGATTGCTACGATTGCTACTGAAATTTATGGGGCTGAACATGTCGATTATACTGCTAAAGCAAAAGCCCAATTGAACAAAATAACCAAGCTTGGTTTGGATCATCTTCCAGTTTGTATCGCAAAAACACAAAAGTCACTATCTGATAACCCAAAGTTATTAGGGCGTCCTAAAGATTTCATCATAACCGTTAGAGAAATAGAAATTGCATCGGGAGCAGGTTTTCTAATTCCTATCACTGGCGATATTATGCGTATGCCTGGTTTACCTGCTCATCCATCTTCTGAGAATATTGACATTGATGAAAATGGAGAGATTACTGGATTGTTTTAATTATATGTATACTGAAGTGAAAAATTGATGGCACAAAACTTTATCGAAGAAGAAACATTCGAAAATAAGACGTTCTCTAAACACGAATTTAAAAAAGGTTATTATGAGTTGTGCACTTTTAAAAATTGTGATTTCTCAAATTCAGATTTATCGAACGCACGTTTTATTGATTGTGAGTTTTCAATTTAATACAATAAAAAAAGCTTCCATTAGGAAGCTTTTTTTATTGTATTCTAATTAAAGTTTTATTTCTTAACTGCAGCAGGTGCGTTAAGTTTAGAGCTCATTTCCAAAGAAAGAGCTGATCTATCAAACTTTAGTTTTCCAGCCATAGTTTCTATAACACAACTGTTGTCCTTATCATTTAACTCTGCAATTTTACCGTGTAAACCACTTTTGGTAATTACTTTATCACCACGTTTTATTTCGGCTGCAAATTTCTTTTCCTTTTTTGCACGTTTCATTTGTGGTGCAATCATAAAGAAATACACAACAACAAACATTAATACAAATGGTAATAAACTACCTATTCCTTCTCCCATTATAAATATATTTAGCTTTTAGCTGGTAACACTTTGTTTACTTTATTAGGATCTGGTTTTACAAATGCTGTTATTTTAACAACTTCAGAACCTTTTTCAGTATTAGCAGTAACCGTTATAGTTTTAGTGATTTTATTAGCTCCACTACCGTTAAATTTAACTGAAAATTTTCCAGATTCTCCAGGTGCTAGTGGTAATCTACTCCAGTCTTGAGGTACTGTACAGCCACAAGAACTTTTAATATCTGTAATTACTAAAGGCGCATCACCAGTATTTTTATAATTAAATACAGTTTCTACTGCTGTTTTAGCTTCAATTTCTCCAAAATCGTGTTCTTTCTTATCAAACTCAAGCACAGGGAAATTAGATGCAACAGCATCTCTTTCTGCCGCAGCAACAACATTACTTTCTTCAATTTTTTTAGCAGCGTTTTCTTTACAAGATACAAACGCAATGATGCACATGGCGCTAAGTCCTAACATTATTTTCTTCATAATAAATGTATTTAATTTTTTTTGATGAGCAAAAATAGTAATTATTTAAACGATTAAAAATTTTTTGCTTCTTTCTTAACAGTAATTTGTAATTTTTATTACCAATTACATCAATCCTCTACCTATTTTATTTAATTCCCCAGAAGCTTCATATTCTTTAACGAGCTTATCTAAAATACCGTTAATAAAGATGCTGCTTTTTGGAGTTGAATATTCTTTTGAAATCTCTAAATACTCGTTGATAGTAACTTTTACTGGTATTGACGGGAAGTTTGACAACTCACAAATAGCCATTTGCAACAACACATAATCCACTTTTGCTATACGCTCTGAATCCCAGTTTTTTGTTTTCTGAGTAATCTCTGTTTTAATAGCCGTTTGATTTAAAAGTGTTTTCCTAAATAAATCTATAGCAAACTGCTTATCGTCAATATCCTTATATAATTTTGGAGAAAAATAACCTTCAGATGCATTTTCTTTTACTTTTCTAAGCAACTTTAAAATTGTGGTATTAACCGTTGGAAGATCATCTAACCACGTTAGATTTTTATCTTCCATATAATCATAAAGCTTATCATTTGGAGCAATAATCTCTTTAAAAACATCAACTATAAAATCTTTATCTTCTTTAAAATCCGACACCCTAGTATTCATATAATCTTTATATAAGTCACTAGCAATAATATTCTTAAAAATAATATCAACGTATTCACTATCCAAATCCCAATTGGTAATATTATGGGCTTCGAGTTTTCCTTTTAATTGATCGTTATCCTTTAAAAACTTTAATAACTGATTATTTACAAACTTTCGGTTTGGATCTTTGTCCTCTTTAGTGGCAAGATGCTTTTTTTGTTTCTTTTGTAAATCGCTTTCAGCTCTTTTTTGAACTTCTATTAATAGAGACATTAATAACAAATACAAATTGTACATATTATCAATACTGAAAAGTAAAAATTTTTGATCCTTACTAAAATCATCACTTTCACTACCTTTAAAGGCATACATGGTTTGCATTACTTTTACACGTATATGTCTTCTATTTAGCATCATTACAAAGAACTTTAATTAAAAAGATGAACTATTTTCATTGTTTTTAGTGTCACAAAAATAACACTATATTTAAAAAAACAAGAGTTATTCCTCATTTAATTATCAGATGAATCTTTAAGCTATATTTAACAATTAGCTTACCGTATAAATCATCTTAATTAGCATTAATGCGCTATATTTGCTATCCAACTTCTTAGAGATTAAATGAAAGAATTAAGGCATTTAAATAAATACTTTTTTAAATACAGAAGGAATCTTATAATTGGTTCTATCATTACTATTATAGCTCGTTTGTTTTTGCTTTACACCCCCCGTTATGTAAAAAAAATATTCGTTGCTATTGAACAATATTATGATAAATCTATCACCGAAGATGTTTTTAGAGCCGATTTATTAGAAGCTATCTTATATATTATTGGTGCTGCTCTTATAGCCTCGGTTCTTACGTTTTTTATGAGGCAAACTATTATAAATGTATCGCGCTATATAGAGTTTGATTTGAAAAATGAAATTTACGCTCAGTACCAAAAACTTTCATTGAATTTTTACAAAAAGAATAGAACTGGTGATTTAATGAACCGAATTACTGAGGATGTTTCAAGGGTTCGCATGTATGGTGGTCCTGCACTTATGTATAGTATTAACACTGTTGCTTTAATTGTGATCGTTGTTATTTACATGATTAATGCCTCACCAAAACTAACCTTTTATACCATTGTACCGCTTCCTATTTTATCAATCATTATTTATAAATTAAGTAAAGAAATACATAAACGAAGCACTATTGTACAAGAATACCTATCAAAACTTTCAACATTTACTCAAGAATCTTTTAGTGGTATTTCTGTAATCAAAGCATATGGTATTGAGCCACAAACTTCAGTGAATTTTAAATCGCTTGCAGCTGAAAGTAAAGAAAAACAAATAAACTTAACCAAAGTACAAGCTTGGTTTTTTCCCATGATGATATTACTTATTGGTACAAGTAATTTATTAGTTATTTACTTTGGTGGCATGCAATATATTAATGGAGAAATTGAAAGTATTGGCACTATTGCAGAGTTTATTATTTATGTAAATATGCTCACATGGCCAGTGGCAACTATTGGTTGGGTAACTTCTATTGTACAACAAGCTGAGGCTTCGCAAAAGCGAATCAACGAGTTTTTAAAAATTGAGCCTGAAATTAAAAATATCGTAAATAATCATACAGAAATCACAGGAGATATTGTTTTTAAAGATGTTTCTTTTACCTACGATGACACAAATATCCAAGCGCTTAAAAATATAAGTTTCCAAATTAAAGAAGGTGAAACTTTAGCTATTTTAGGAAAAACTGGGTCTGGAAAATCTACGATATTAGATTTAATTGGAAGGCTTTACGATATTGACAAAGGCTCTATTACAATTAATAGCACAGAAATTAATAACCTAAATTTAAACGACTTACGTGATAGTATAGGATACGTTCCGCAGGATGCCTTTTTGTTTTCTGACACTATAAAAACCAATATTAAATTCGGGAAGCAAGATGCTACCGATGATGATGTTATTGATGCAGCAAAAAATGCCCAAGTACACAAAAACATAATCAAGTTTAACAAAAGCTATGAAACAGTTTTAGGAGAACGTGGAATTACATTGTCTGGTGGACAAAAACAACGTGTCTCCATGGCTCGGGCTATTATCAAATCACCGAAAATTTTATTGCTTGATGATTGCTTATCGGCAGTTGATACTGAAACCGAAGAGAAAATTTTAAAAAATCTTAGTAAAATCTCAAAAGGCAAAACATCAATTATTGTGAGTCATAGAGTGTCTTCCGCTAAAAATGCTAATAAAATTATAGTATTAGATGATGGAGAAATTGTACAACAAGGAACTCATGATACGCTAATTGGTATAGATGGATATTATAAACACTTATACTTAAAACAACTGAGTGAAACAACATCCAATAATTTATAAATCTAAAAACAGAAGTACATAGAGCGATTTTTCATGCAAATAAATGTACAGAAGTCTAATGTTTTGAAAAGAAAATTCATGATTTATTGGTTAGTATCGTTTTTTTTTTAGATTTTTGATACTATAATAAGACAATTAAATTTCAGTATAATTATGTATAATGATAAGATGGAGAAAGAGGAAATTTTCTCAAAAGTATTAAGAGCAGGTAGACGAACCTATTTTTTTGATGTAAGAGCGACTAAAGCTGAAGATTATTACTTAACGATTACAGAGAGTAAAAAATTCACTAATGATGACGGATCGTTTCATTATAAGAAACACAAAATATACATCTACAAAGAGGACTTTACCGAATTTAAGGAGATTTTAGCTGAAATGACCGATTACATCATAACTGAAAAAGGAGATGAAGTTATAAGTGAGCGTCATCAAAAAGATTTCAAAAAGGAATATGAAGATGATGGATCTAAAGTTACTGAAGCAGACTTAAAAACTCAAACTCCGGAAAGCTTTACTGATATAGATTTTGATGATATCTAATTAATCTTCAAAACAATATAAAAAAAACCGCAGCTAACCGTTGCGGTTTTTTTATAGCTTAACGGCTAATAGCACTATGCATAAACTAGTTATTAAATAGCTTGTTGCCACTGCCCAACCTAGCGTAATCACAAATACTATAAATAAACTAATTAACCATAATGGGCCCAGAGTAATTGCCATGGCAAACCTAAAGGTTGATAGAAATTCTATTTCTTTTATTTTTGGTTTTGCTACAAATTTCCAAATTAAAAAAGGAACAATAAAAGCAAAAATTAACAATGCTTTAAAAATTTCCTTAATCAAAGTATTGCTTTGTACTTCATGAAATTTACAGTCTTTAAATTTTGATTTTACGCATGTGTTTACCATACTAGGATTCAAAAAATCGACATTTAACCTCTCTAGTTCGTCTAAAGTTTCTTGATAATGCTCTTCAGGGATATCCGTAGTCAATTGAGATATGTCAGATTGAATTTTAGCTTTAAGCCTAACTACATCCTCATTTTTATTTCCAGAAATATAATCTTTTGCTACTAATGGTGATCCAAAATAAATTGACGTAGAATCTGGAAACTTTTCAGCATTTGCATAATTCACTCCAACTGGAAGTAGCTGTAAATCCATTTCTGGATAGCTTTCTACAGATTCTAGTATTATTCTTGTAAATCCCTTACTTAAAGGCCTAACCATACGTTTAAGGTTATGATTGCCCTCTGGGAATATAACAATGCATTCCTTGTCGTTTAGAAGTTTTGAGCAATTCTCAAAAATAGCATTGTTATTCGCTAGATTCCCCCAACCATCTCGTATTCTGTAAACAGGAAGCATCTGCAAACTTTTCAGAATTTTAGCAATAAACGGCTTTTTAAAAACAGCCGCTCTAGTTAAAAAGTATGAAAGTCTTCCACACTTTGTTGCAATCAACAACGCATCTAAAAGCGCATTTTGATGATTACTTAATAATAAAACAGGTTTGTTTTTTGGAACATTTTTAACATCATAAATTTTTATTCTTCTAAAATAGAAAAACATCCCAACGCTTATATACGTTCTTACAAAGTGTAGCCAAATTAGTTTCAAATTTTTATCGTTTTTTTTCTTGACCAAAAGAAAGCTAATAATAAACCAGATACAATATGCCATATCCCCCAAAAGGCTACTAAAATTGCCATCCCTCCTAACCCATTAAAAAAAGAAAAAATCAACAACAATCCTAATCCTGAGTTTTGTATTCCAGTTTCTATTGCTAAAGTTTTTTGGTTTTCAAATGATAACCTAAACATTTTTGCAACTAGAAAGCCCAGCGTTAAAGCTATTAAATTATGAGTCACTCCTATAGCAAAAACATAGTGTATGTAATTATTAAAAACATCAATATTATTTGAAAAAGCAATCACTATTATAACAACAAAAACTAAGATTGACAAAGGTTTTAATAGTTTAGAAAGTTTCAAAGCTAAAGCAGTATTCTTATGCCTTAATAACATGCCAAATAGTAAAGGCACACCCAATATTAAAAGAACAAGTTTTACCAACTCAAAAGAATCAAGTTCTACCGTTTTTATAATTTGAGCGGTAGGTTCGTATAATTCACTATAAAAACTAAAGTTAAAAGGCATCATAAACATAGCCAAAAAAGTAGCAAAAGCGGTGAGACTCACAGATAAAGCTGTATTCCCTTTAGCTAAATGAGTCATGAAATTTGAAATATTTCCTCCAGGGCAAGCAGCCACCATAAACATACCCAAAGCTATACTTGGTTGTGGTTTTATTAAAATTACTAAAAGAAAAGTCACTAGAGGCAAAAACACAAACTGTAACAAAACACCAATTAAAACCAATTTAGGTTGTTTTAATAATTGTTTAAAATCATCAAAAGTAATTCCTAGTGCAACTCCAAACATAACAACAGCAAGTGCTAGATTTAAAACCCATAAGCTATTGCTATCAAAATTTATTTGAACCTTATCTAATTCTTGCATAAATCAATTTACAGGCGTGCCATTTTTAACTTTATTATCTGGATTTAAAAGTATAACATCGTTTTCCTTGACAGCACCTAATACCAAACATTCGCTCATGAATTTTCCGATTTGTTTTTTAGGGAAATTAACTACTGCAACTATCTGTCGTTGGAGTAAGTCTTCTTTTTTATAAAGTGTTGTAATTTGAGCAGACGATTTTTTAATTCCTAATTCTCCGAAATCAATAGTTAGTTTATAAGCTGGCTGTCGTGCTTCAGGAAAATCATGAACTTCAATAATAGTTCCTGCGCGTAAATCCACTTTATTAAAATCCTCAAAAGATATTGTATTACTCATTTTTTAAAAATACAAATAATTACGAACTTTGAATAAAACTTTTAATTATGGCCATGACGCCCTCAAACATGCTTTTATTAGGAACAAAAGCACCCGGTTTTTCTCTCACTGACACCATTTCAGATACTGTTTTAAGTCTTAACGAGCTTAAAGGTCACATAGGTACGGTTATCATGTTTATATGTAACCACTGTCCTTTTGTAATTCATATAAATTCTGAGTTGGTTGATATGGCTAACGCTTACACGGAAAAAGGAATTGGTTTTATTGCTATTTCTAGTAATGATGCAATTAATTACCCACAAGACTCCCCTAAGAAAATGAAAATTCATGCGCATACTGAAAATTATCCATTTCCTTACTTATATGATGAAACACAAGAGGTCGCTAAGGCTTATGATGCAGCCTGTACTCCTGATTTTTATGTTTTTGATGATAATCTAGAACTTGTTTACAGAGGGCAATTGGATAATTCCAGACCAAGTAACGGCCAGCCTCTTTCAGGTAAAGACTTAAGACACGCATTAGATTGTCTGATTATAAGTGAAGAAAATACCAAAACCCAAAAACCGAGTATTGGTTGTAATATTAAATGGAAAACTTAGTCTAGTTTTAATTGCCAAATACCAACATTTTGCCATTCACCAAATTTCAACCCTACTTCTTTTAAGTTAGCAACTTGCTCGAATCCAAATTTCTCATGCAGTTTAATACTCGCCTCATTAGGGATTGTTAAAACACCAAGTACAGTATGTAAATCGGTTTCTTTGAGTAATCTTATCAATTCAGTATATAATTTTGACCCTATTTGTTTACCATGTGCTGTATGCTTCACATATACTGTAGACTCTGCGACGTAATTATAAGCTGCTCTTGGTCTAAACCTACTTCCGTAGGCATAGCCTAATATTTCATTGTTTTCCTCAAGAACAATAAAAGGGTAATCTGCAGTAATAATATTTAATTTATCTGTAAATGTTTTAAGTGACAAAGGCTCAATATCAAAATTGACCGTAGTATTTATAACATAATAATTATACATCTCAAGTAATTCTTGAGCATCATTTATATGTACTGGTCTTATCATTTAATGCCAACCTTTACGTTTCATCAAACTTTCAATATGTGCGTAGTGATGGTTACTATGCCACGCATAATTACCAACACTATAACTCAGAGAAAACTCACTATTGGTTTCTGGATGAATAAAACATTTGTTTAAATTATCTTCTGATAGTGTTTTTAACAGATACACCAACTTAAAATGAATAGCTCTTATGTGATTTAAAGACATGTCTATAGGTGCTACCTTAGAATCCATTAGTTCTGCCCAACGATCTTCATAATAAGCTTTAATAATGGGTTTATCTTCTGTTAATGCCCATTTAAAACGCGTATAACTATGATGATGGCTATCTGAAACATGATGAACAACTTGCCTGATAGTCCAACCATCTGGTCTGTATTGAGTATCTAATTGCTGCTTTGACAAATCTTTAACTAGATTCTCTAAACGGTTAGGGAAGTGCTCCAAAATAGAAATCCAGCTTTCAATATGTTGTTGAGAAATATTATTAGGACAATCAAATTGGCCGATAGGGTATTTTAATTTTTCTAACTCTTGCTCTGTCATAAGTAAATATAAAAAAAGCACCTTAATTAAGATGCTAAATTCATGTAAATCACTAAGAACTCGTAAAATTATTTCTTAAGCTTACTATCATATTTGTTTACAAATTCTTTAGCTCGATTATTTCTATTATCATAATTAAAAGCCATTTTATAATTATTATACGCCTGTAAACTATCGCTAGATAATAAATAAGCTTCAGCTAAACTGTAATAAACATTTGAGCTCTTTGGATATAATGCGACATTGATTTTAAATATTCCTACAGCATCAGTATATTTTTTTTCTATAATTAAATTATATCCTAACTTATTAAAATATCCTTCTTCCAAAATAGTACTAGTAGAATCTTGTTTTTGTATGTTTAAATATCCTAAAAGTGCTTTATCATAATCCTTTAGATTTATATAAGTACTAGGGATTTTAAAAGAATCTATAACTTTAATATAATCGTAAGAAATAATGTCTTCATTTTCTTTTGAAAGTTTCGACAAATAATACGCCTTTGTTTCTGGGTGCCGAACAAAATGCATTTTTTGATCTATTTCTACCATATAAAATAACTTACTATCTATAATCACTGGCTTAATTTTTTCTGCGCCTTTCCATTTTAAAAATAATTTTTCATTATCATAAAATACCTCAATAACTTCGTCTTGATTTAATAAATAGCGCCCCGAAGTGCTTTCCATATATTCTGGAGTATACTGCATATTTTTTGAGCAACTAATAGAAATAATAATATAAACTAATGAAAATAATACTGTCTTTGTATTCATTTGGATTGAGTTACATAGTTTGAATAAGACACAAAAAAAATCGCCTCATTATAAATGAGACGATAATTTTTAATATTTGTTACTTTATTCTAGTAAATAACTCTATTTCACATCCATCAACTCTACGTCAAATACAAGCGTAGCATCTGGTGGTATAACGCCTCCTGCACCAGCACTACCATATCCTAAATGACTTGGTATAACGAGTCTTGCTTTATCTCCAACTTTTAATAATTGAATCCCTTCGTCCCATCCTGCAATAACTTGACCAACACCTAAAGGAAAATCAATAGGCGCGTTACGTTTGTATGAAGAATCAAAAACAGTTCCGTCTGATAATTGACCTTTGTAATGCACAGAAACTGTTTGTCCTTTTTCTGCTTTTACACCATTCCCTTTTTGAATGATTTGATAACGTAATCCACTTTCAGTTTTATCAAAACCTGTAGCTAATTTATCTAATTCTGCGTTCGCTGCATCTTTAACTTCCGCTTCTCTTTTTTCTCTTGATCCTTCAAAAGTTCTGAAAGCCTCAACAGCATTGTATGCTTCAGCATCAGCCCCTATACGAACGATTTCTAAACTTTCAATTTTATCTCCTTGTGCAATGGCATTAACGACTTCTTGACCGTGTTCAACTTTACCAAAAACGGTATGTTTATTATCCAACCACTCGGTTGCTATGTGTGTTATATAAAACTGACTTCCATTTGTTCCTGGGCCTGCATTTGCCATAGCTAATACTCCTGGTCCGTCGTGTTTTAAATCTGGATGAAACTCATCATCAAATTTGTACCCTGGATTTCCAGAACCTGAACCTTGTGGGCAACCCCCTTGAACCATAAAATCTGGAATAACTCTATGGAATTTTAAACCATCATAATATGGTGTTCCTTGAGGTTTTACTGAATTTTCTAAGTTTCCTTCTGCTAAAGCTACAAAGTTACCTACTGTTCCTGGTGTTTTTTTGAATTCTAAAGCAACAAGGATTTCTCCTTTTGTTGTATTAAATTTTGCGTATAATCCGTCTTGCATTGTTCTAATTTTATTTGAAGATGCAAATATATGAAACATACATAACTAAAACTTAATACATAAGTAAAATCATAAAATGTATGTTGCATGTGTCCTATGTGCAATAATAAATACAATCACATGAAATGATTTACGATTATAGTTTTGTCCATTCGAATTTAAATACCAGGTTCACATTAAAAACAGCATAACAAAACGTCCTTTTTTCCTTTTTACTTCAATATAAAAAGAAACCGTAACTAAGGCTATGCTTTATTTTTATATATCTTAAAAAGAAAAAAATCCTCATTTTATTTAATGCTGTTTTTAATGTAAATTTGGTATAATTCTAGTTTTACAAAAATCATTTCTTTATGAAATTTAAGTTAAATAAAATCTTAAGCGCTTTTAGGAATACCCGCTCCATGGAGCCAACTCATGATGATAATTATATTTAGGATATTATTAAATCTATTGATGAAGAGGCCTTTGCTGTTTCTGAACAGAATGTACTATTTGCAAAAGTTTCAGAATTGGGAGGTTATTATTATGTAATAACTATAGTTGTAGGCCGTTTTAAAATTAAAACTAAAAATGGTGGTAACCTAAGTATAGAAGGCAACAATTTTAATTTAATACTAAATTCTGATATGGATGAATTTGAATCCAACCATTCAAATTCATCAAATAGTTTTATTACAAGAATTGATTTTCAAATTGAAAAGGAAGACGTTTCTAAATTTGACAAAAAGACTATTACATCTTTAAAGTTATCTGCCAAAAAACAAGAGGTTCTCTTTACCACACTATAAGTTAATGAGTTTTTACGGCGTGGCAATCTGTTTGTTTTTAGTTTCTATTCATGAGATTACTGCGTCATTCGTTCCTCTTTCCTCGTAATGACGAGTAATTACTATATTTAGAACATGAAAAAATCATTTGTTTACTTTATGACTAATAAAAATAACACCGTTATTTATGTTGGCGTAACAAGTGATTTACTAAAAAGAGTTTATCAGCACAAAACAAAAACATATAAAGGCTTCACTTCTAAATACAATTGTGATAAGCTCATCTATTTTGAAGAGTTTGATGATATTAATCTAGCTATTGCAAGAGAAAAACAGATAAAATCTGGTAACAGAAAACGAAAAGAACGTTTGATTAATGCTGAAAACCCTGAATGGAATGATTTATCTGATGGCTGGTTATTTTATTTTGATTGATAACGTCATTGCGAGGAAGCATGACGTGGCAATCTGTTTGTTTTTAGTTTTACTTCATGAGATAGCCACAGTCGTTTCTCCTTCGCAATGACGTTTACAAAGATTATACCGAAAAGCCCTACCCATGGGTAACGAGCCTACCCGCTAGCAGGCGCCCAAATTACAGCATAATTAATTAGCTACCTCACTTATAAATTTTATACGGTATAAACGAAGCTCTTCATCATCATAATCGCCATCAAATTCGTCGATAGCGGCATCAATATCGTCAGATTCAGATTCCATAAAGTAGTCATGGATTTCTTCTTGTTGGTCATCATCTAAAATATCATGAAGCCAATAGTCTATATTCAATTTAGTGCCTGAATACACAATAGCCTCCATTTCTTTTATAAAATCTCCCATAGACATCCCCTTTGAAGAAGCAATATCATCAAACGGTAACTTTCTGTCTACATTTTGAATAATGTATAATTTATTAGCAGAATTAATGCCTGTAGATTTTACAACTAAATCATCTGGACGAACAATATCATTTTCCTCAACATACTTTTCTATAAGTGCCACGAAATTTTTTCCGTATTTTTTAGCTTTTCCTTCTCCAACACCATGAACATTACTTAACTCAGTTAAGTTAATAGGATATTTTAATGCCATATCCTCCAAAGAAGGATCTTGAAAGATAACAAAGGGTGGTACGCCTAGTTTTTTAGCATTGGCTTTACGTAAATCTTTTAGCATACTCATTAATACCGTGTCTGCTATTGCTCCACTTCCTTTTTCAGCAGTAATTATGCTACCATCTTCTTGTTCGCCTTCAAATATGTGATCTTCAGTCATCATAAAGGATTCAGGCTTTTTTATAAAGTCTCTACCTTCGTCTTGTAACTTGATAACACCGTAAGTTTCAATATCTTTTTTAAGGAAACCAGAAACCAATACTTGCCTTAATAGAGCCATCCAATATTTATTATCTTTATGCTTTCCGTTCCCGAAAAACGGTTGCTCGTTCGTTTTGTGAGAGTTAATCATGGCATTCTCTTTACCAATTATAACATTTACCAAATCCTTGGATTTGTACTTTTCGTTGGTTTTATCAATAGTATCAAGAAGTATTTTAACATCATTTTTGGCTTCAACTTTCTTTTTAGGATACCTAATATTATCATCCATATCGCCACCTTCGCCAGTTTCAGTATCAAATTCTTCACCAAAATAATGAAGAATAAATTTTCTTCTAGAGATAGACGTTTCTGCGAAAGCGACAACTTCTTGCAATAACGCTTGCCCTATTTCCTGTTCTGCCACAGGTTTACCTGACATGAACTTTTCTAATTTCTCAATGTCTTTGTAAGCATAATATGCTAAACAATGGCCTTCTCCTCCATCACGACCCGCTCTACCCGTTTCTTGGTAATAACTTTCTATACTCTTTGGAATATCATTATGAATTACAAAACGCACATCGGGTTTATCAATACCCATTCCAAATGCTATCGTTGCTACCACCACATCTACATCTTCCATTAAAAATTTATCTTGATGGCTTGAGCGTGTTTTGGCATCTAAACCAGCATGATAAGGCACTGCATTTATACCGTTTACCTGAAGAACCTGTGCTAACTCTGTAACACGTTTTCTACTCAAACAATAAACAATACCTGATTTTCCATCATTCTGCTTTATAAAACGAATAATATCAACATCTACATTTGCAGTTTTTGGCCTTACTTCATAATAAAGATTAGGTCTATTAAAAGAGGCTTTAAACGTTTTAGCACCTCCTATACCTAAATTCTTAATAATATCTTCTTGAACTTTAGGTGTTGCAGTAGCTGTTAGACCAATCATTGGAATATTATCACCAATACGCTTAATAATATGACGTAAGTTTCTGTATTCTGGTCTAAAATCATGTCCCCATTCACTTATACAATGCGCTTCATCAATAGCCATAAAAGATATTTTTACAGACCTTAAAAACTCAACGTTTTCCTCTTTTGTTAGTGATTCTGGAGCTACATATAGCAATTTTGTAATGCCATTAACTATATCCTCTTTAACCTGCTTTATTTCTGTTTTGTTTAATGAAGAGTTTAATACATGAGCAACACCATGCTCTTTAGAAATACCTCTTAAGACATCCACTTGATTTTTCATTAAAGCAATTAAAGGGGAAACTACAATAGCTGTTCCTTCTTGCATGAGTGCAGGTAATTGGTAACATAACGATTTACCTCCACCTGTTGGCATAATAACGAATGTGTGCTGTCCTGATAATAAGCTTTCTATAACACCTTCTTGAAGTCCTTTGAATTTATCAAATCCAAAATATTTTTTTAGCGAAGCATGCAAGTCGCTTTTTGTTATTGACATGAATTGTTTAAATTATTGTTTAATTAAATCTCTAAACATGCGAAAATTTTGTTTGATTAATTTCGTATCGCATTTAGAGAACCCTCATATTTTTTTTCGTTAGTTTTGTAACGAATTTTCAAATTACAACAAAATCTTTAAATATCAACTCAAAAAAATAAACTTTGAAAGACAAAAAATCCATTATTGACATTGCGAAGCATACTATCGAAATGGAAAGTAAAGCCATTTTAAACTTGTCTAGCTTGATAACAGATGATTTTGCAGACGCTACACAACTCATTTACAACTCTAAAGGACGAGTTATTATAACAGGTATTGGGAAAAGTGCCATTATTGCTAACAAAATTGTAGCGACACTAAATTCTACTGGAACACCTGCTATTTTTATGCACGCGGCGGATGCTATTCATGGTGATTTAGGGTTAATTCTTAAAGATGATGTGGTAATTTGTATTTCTAAAAGTGGAAACACACCAGAAATTAAGGTACTTGTTCCTCTTATAAAAATAGCAAAAAATAAAATGATTGCCATTACTGGTAATACAGAATCTTTTTTAGGACTGCATGCCGATTTTGTTTTAAATGCCTATGTTGAAAAAGAAGCTTGCCCAAATAATCTAGCGCCTACAACAAGCACCACTGCTCAACTTGTTATTGGTGATGCACTTGCTGTATGTTTGTTAGAATTACGTGGTTTTTCTAGTAATGATTTTGCTAAATACCACCCAGGTGGAGCTTTAGGAAAGAAATTATATTTGCGTGTTTTAGATATTTCTTCGGTAAACGAAAAACCAAAAGTATTACCAAAAACCAGTATTAAAGATGTGATTATCGAAATTACTGAGAAAATGTTAGGTGTCACTGCGGTTGTTGAACATGATAAAATTATTGGTATTATTACAGATGGTGATTTACGTAGAATGTTAAGTCAAGTTGATGATTTTTCTGGATTAACCGCAAAAGATATAATGAGTGCCAACCCAAAACGTATTGAAACTGAAGCTATGGCTATTGATGCCTTAGAGGTTATGGAAACTAATGGGATATCACAACTTCTAGTTGAGGAAAATGGTACATATGCAGGGGTGGTGCATTTACACGATTTAATAAAAGAAGGCATTATATAATGGCAAAAAAAGAAATTAATGAGATGTCTTTTTTAGATCATCTTGAAGATTTACGCTGGCATTTGATTAGAATAATAACTGCGGTTGTAATCGTAGGTACATTTGCCTTTATTTTTAGTCGATTTGTTTTTGACGAAATAATTTTCGCACCACTGGATATGAGCTTTCCAACTTATGATATGCTATGTCGAACCGCTAATTTCATTGGCTTAAACACGACATTCTGTGCTGAAGAAATGCCAATGATATTACAAAACAGAACCATGGCAGGACAGTTTTCTGCTGATATTTGGACAGCCATTTTAGGTGGATTTATTATCTCCTTTCCATACGTCATCTATCAACTATGGAAGTTTATTAGTCCTGGTTTGCATGGTAACGAGCGTAAACATTCGCGTGGTTTTATTATTATTTCATCGCTATTATTTTTCATAGGCGTACTATTTGGATATTATATTGTAACGCCCTTGTCTTTAAACTTTTTAGCTAATTATAGCATTTCCACAAAAGTGGACAATCAAATAGATATAAGCTCCTATATAGCATTGGTAAGATCCTCTGCTTTGGCTTCAGGGTTGATTTTTGAGTTACCAATTATTATTTATTTTTTAACTAAAATAGGATTGGTTACGCCAGAAATATTAAGAAAATACAGAAAATATGCTTTGGTAGTTGTGCTTATCCTTTCAGCTATTATTACGCCACCAGATATTGCAAGTCAAGTTATAGTAGCCATCCCAATTTTAATTTTATACCAAGTAAGTATCTATATTTCTAAAGTTGTCATTAAAAACCAAAAAAGAAAAGAAAAAGAACAACATGTCTGATATTGTTAAAGAATTCAACGACTATCGTGCTAAAATGAATGATAATATTTTAGCAGATAATAATAAGGTGATTAAACGTATTTTTAATTTAGATACCAACGCTTTTTCGGAAGGCGCCTTAGATGTTAAAACAAAAGAACTTTTAGGATTAGTCGCATCAACCGTTTTAAGGTGTGATGATTGTGTTAAATATCATTTAGAAGCAAGTTATAAGGTTGGATTAAAAAAGGAAGAAGTTGTTGAAGCTTTAAGCATTGCTACTTTAGTTGGCGGCACTATTGTTATTCCACATTTACGTCGTGCCTACGAATTTTGGGATGCTTTGGAATCTCAAGAGTAAACATAAATTAAAAATTCTGCTATAATAGTGTATATGATTTTACTATTTTTAGCGTTCAGTATATAAAATTATGATTTTAAGAGCCGAAAATTTAATGAAGTCCTATAGCGGACGAAAAGTAGTAAAAGATGTTTCTCTTGAAGTAAATCAGGGTGAAATTGTTGGACTTTTAGGACCTAATGGTGCTGGAAAAACAACGTCTTTCTATATGATTGTAGGTTTAATAAAGCCTAACGGCGGTCATATTTATTTAGATAATACAGAAATCACAAAATACCCGATGTACAAACGTGCGCAAAACGGTATTGGATATTTAGCTCAAGAAGCTTCTGTATTTAGAAAATTAAGTATAGAAGATAATATTTTAAGTGTACTTCAACTTACTAAATTGAGTAAGAAGGAGCAGATAGACAAAATGGAATCTTTAATTGAAGAATTTGGTTTAGGTCATATTCGAAAAAGCCGTGGGGATTTATTATCTGGTGGTGAACGTCGTCGTACTGAAATTGCTCGTGCTTTAGCTACCGACCCTAGTTTTATACTTTTAGATGAACCTTTTGCAGGTGTAGATCCAGTTGCTGTTGAAGATATTCAGCGTATTGTAGCGCAACTTACCAAAAAGAATATTGGTATTCTTATTACTGATCATAATGTACAAGAAACACTAGCTATTACTGACAGAACTTACTTAATGTTCGAAGGAGGTATTTTAAAACATGGTACTCCTGAAGAATTGGCTAATGATGAAATGGTACGTAAAGTGTATTTAGGACAAAACTTTGAGCTTCGTAAAAAGAAGATTCGCGATTAGACACTGGGCGTTATATGATTATTTTATTATTCGATTTTGTTTTGTCATGTCTATAAATATAGGGATCCACTTTTAAAAACAAGTTTCATTTATTTCCCTCTTGCTACTTCAATAACTTATTCTTAATAAGAATAAAGATTTTAACTAGTAAAAATGCCAGAGACCCAACAATTAAACCTACAATAAAATCTCTAATAAAACTTGGGAGTATTTCTAAAAAATGATGCAAAAAATCTATGTTATGAACAAAAATGCCTCCTGCTACCATCAATAACGCTATCGTACCAATAACCGACAAGCTCTTTATAACCCATGGTAAGGTTCTTATCAAGAGATTTCCGACGATATTCGATATGCTTTTTTTATTATCACTTAAACCAACTAATTTCAAACCAAAATCATCCATTCTAACAATTAGAGCGACAATACCGTATACTCCAATTGTAGCTATAACGGCCACCACAGAAACAACTAAAATTTGAAACAAAATAGGTTTACCAATCACTGTTCCAAGCGCAATGATTACTATTTCTACAGACAGTATAAAATCAGTGAAAATCGCTGATTTAACTTTCATTTTTTCAGCTAAACGCATATCTTCATCAGATAACATAACATCGTCTTCAGAATGGCTTATTTCAGCGCCTTCATCTTTATGTGGAAAGAAAAAATGATACACTTTTTCAAATCCTTCAAAGGCTAAATAAACGCCTCCTAAAATTAGAGCTAAAGTAACTCCCCATGGCGCAAAAGCGCTGAGTAAAAAAGCTACTGGCAAAATAATTAATTTATTAAGCGCAGAACCTTTGCTTATTGCCCATAAAACTGGAAGTTCCCTAGAGGCTAAAAAACCTGTTGCTTTTTCTGCATTTACGGCTAAATCATCACCTAAAATACCTGCTGTTTTTTTAGTAGAAATTTTACTCATCACGACCACGTCGTCCATTAAGCTAGCTATATCGTCTAAAAGTGCAAAAAAACCTGATGCCATTATATTTATTTTGAAGTTAAATTATCTAAAACAGACATGCTAATATAAAGTAATATGATAATTGGAATGGCAGCAAACTTTAATACGATAAGCAATACCAAGCATAAAATTATAAAAATGTAACGGGTTGCATTCCCTTTAAAACTATAATTTTTAAATTTTAATGCGAATAATTTAATCCCTGAATTCAGCAAATAACAACTTAAAAACGTCAACACAATTAAAAACCATGTATTAAGAATGATGGTGTTTATAGCATCGTTATTCTGAAATTCGATAATTAAGGGTAATGACATAATTAGCAAGGTATTTGCTGGCGTTGGCAACCCTTTAAAATAGGTTTGTTGCTCTTCGTCTAAATTGAACTTTGCTAACCTGTAAGCTGAAGCTAACGTAATTAACAACCCTAAAAGCGGGAGGATTGGCAAATTAAATTCTATTCCGCTTGAGTTTGACGCCCAACTAGTCAGTGATACCATTTCTGACTCAACGGTTAATGCCAATAACTTATACATGATAATTCCTGGGACTAATCCGCTAGTAACCATATCTGCCAATGAATCTAATTGCAATCCTAATTCACTTTGGACCTTTAGTTTTCTAGCTGCAAAACCATCAAAAAAATCAAAAAATATGCCTAAAAACACAAATAACGCTGCCGTAACAAAATTGCTATTAACAGCAAGAATCACAGCAATACTTCCGCACAATAGATTTAAAAGTGTCAGTGCATTTGGTACGTATTTTTTCATATCGATTTGTTTTGATTTTGTAAAAATAACAAACAATTTCAGTCTAAAGCAATATCTATTATATTTTGAAGTTTTAAAGAATATAAATTATGTGCATCTTTGTAAAAAAATTGCGATTGAGACTTTACATCACCACATTATTTTGTGTCGTATCTGCTTCTTTATATAGTCAAACTGTTAGAAAATATTCTAATGAGTTTATGAATATTGGTGTGGACGCTGCTGCATTGGGCATGAGTAGCGCCGTAACATCGCACTCTTCTGATGTGAATTCTGGATATTGGAATCCTGCCGGACTATTGAAGCTTGAAGACAATCAACTTGCTTTAATGCACTCTAGTTATTTTGCAAACATTGCAAACTATGATTATGCTGCTTTTGGAATGCCTCTAGATGGTAAAAGTGCCGTTGGAATATCTTTAATTCGTTTTGCGGTTGATGATATTTTAAACACCACACAACTTATTGATGCTGAAGGCAACATAAATTACGATAGAATCAGCTTGTTTTCTACTGCCGATTATGGATTAACGTTTTCTTATGCCAGGCAATTACCCGTTCAAGGTTTAAACTACGGTGTGAATGCTAAAGTTATCAGAAGAGTTATTGGTGATTTTGCCTCATCATGGGGTTTTGGTTTGGATGTAGGTATTCAATTTGAAACTAACAATGATTGGAAGTTTGGAATCATGGCCAGAGACATTACAACCACTTTTAATGCTTGGGCTATTGATGAAGATGAATTTGCTACCATTAGTGATGCTGTTGAAGGTCAAAATCAAGAATTGCCTGAAAGCACTGAAATTACCATCCCAAAATTACAAATTGGGATTTCTAAATTAGTTGATTTTAACTTTGATTACACACTATTAACATCGGTTAACTTAAATGTTCGTTTTGAAGAAAATAACGATGTCATTTCAACATCTTTTGCTAGTATAAATCCTGCTTTAGGTTTTGAATTTGGTTATATCGATATGGTTTATTTACGTGCCGGTATGGGTAATTTTCAAAATGAAAGACAATTTGATAATAGTGAACAACTTAGT
>Ga0213861_10001202_pt1 | contig 22953 bp, 18 predicted proteins | sample PICome_4_FD_160110 | JGI IMG/M metagenome (GOLD analysis project Ga0213861, IMG submission 160110) | Coastal seawater microbial communities near Pivers Island, North Carolina, United States - PICO131 | ecosystem: Environmental > Aquatic > Marine > Coastal | place: USA: North Carolina... | reverse complement strand
TGGGTGCCCCAGGGCAATATATACACATTGGATTTTTGGATTTTTTTGGCCGATCGAGTTCTACGGCAGTTCTACGTAGGAATCGTACAAAAATTTAGTGTTACCCTCTCGGAGATGTTGGAGCCGTAGACACCGTCGTAGACCATACCAGGCTACTGATTCCTCCTACGCGAAAAACATATGTAAAGTAGGCCTATTAGGGTTAAACTATTCCCCGGTAAACCAAAAATTTGCTCGGGTTGTACATTTAAACTATTAATTGCGCTGTTTTAGAGATATGTGCACAAATAGCGATTTAGTATAAAATAATCGTAAATAGAAGAAAAAAGTCAAACATTTCAACAATTATACCATGTTTTTCATGTCGAGCGAATAACTTACCTATACTAGCGTGTACCGAAAAATGTCTTATTTATAAGAAATTTGTCCTTCTTCAGTGCGTACCAGGTCTCATTTGGATTTGTAATAATATCAGCAATGTTATTCCTCACTTCAACCGGGGTAAATCGAGTCTTCTTCATTCTTGTTACGTCATCAGTTGTGAATGTTCTCTTGATGGTTTTATCTCTGCATTTCTCTAGGTACTTGATCCATTGATCTCTTTTTACAAGTAGTTCACACTTCACCTTGGGGTCGCCCGGTCTTGGTCCTTTCTTTAGACCTCCCTCCCGAATTCTTGTTAAACTTATATTTTCGTTTATCCAGTATATAGCCGAATTCTTGGGAAAGCTAGTATCGGAATCGAAGTCGCCCATTGTTTTTGCTCTGCTTAGGGCAACGTAAAATGCCCCAGGGCAAGTCTGTTCCCATGTAACATTACCCGGATCACAAATCAGGTACCGAAACATGTCTTTCTTGTCATTGCCTGCTTCGAAACCTTGAAATTTATGAATGGTTGTTGCCCACGACGTTACAAGTGGACACCATTTGACGGTACAACATTGTTTTCTGCACAGGGTTTCTCTCATGGGAATGGGAACATGCTATACATCATTTGGTCGTCATAAAAAGTAAAGGTAAAGTTGGGTGGTAAAGAAGAAGAGCTACACGAATATACAACAAAATAATAGGTAATGTCAATGATTACTCACAGTTGGGTGGTTGGAATCCCATGGACGGATGTTCGATGGTAAGTTCAAATGTGGGAAATTAACAACCACGTAGTTGGGTAAATGATAATGTTCCTTGTCGTTTGGACCAGCAGGATTGGATTTGTATACGATTTCAACAATTGTACCAATAGAACCACTGTAAAGTCCGGCAGATGGAAGAATGTTCCAGCCCCTCAGAGCTACTCTCGAGCCAATGCAGAAATCATTTTTATGAACAAATCCATTGTGTTCAAAATGACTTCGAACAGGAACCCGATCGCTGATGTTTTGCAGTTTGTTTGTGTCGTAACAGCAGTTGAGTCTTGCCACAGGTACGTTGTTTTTCTTGGATGTCTCCACAAGCTTGTCCCTGTTTTTATCTGACACTTGAATGTTTTTCGTATACAACCACATTGTTTTGTCGTGGTTCTCAATTTCTTTCTTAAACGTTTCATCATGTTTGTAATAGGTGTGGTGTAGTTTCATGATGCACTTGGCATCATCTTGTGTTGGATTACCCACCCTTACCCGTTGGAGTATCTCTTTGAACTTTTCACATTTCACACGGTAGTTCTTAGTTAGGAAGTATACATTTTGAGTCATCACTTCGGTGAAGAGCCAGTCACCTCGGTAGGAAAAGTATTGAGCTTTGTCCTTCATATTTGACCTTTGTTGTATAGTTCTGCCACTTTGACGTTTTGCAAATCCATGAATCGCCCCATCATTTTTGACTGGCATCAACTGGTAGTCATCTCCAAACAGGAGCACGACTGGTAGACCACCCCATAGTTCTCCGCTGTTTTGACCGTTGAACACACACTCCCTTGTGTTTCGTTCTGCTGCTGCAAGAACCTTAGAGCTAATCATGCTGCGTTCGTCAATGATTAAGATGAGAAGTTTGTCAAGTTGTTCCATAAGCTTTTCTTTCTTAGCAGCAGAGAGTTTATTTTCAGGATGAGATACACCAAGGCTGAGCAAATTGTGTAAAGTGGAACCTTGTACATTGAATGCCGCGGCACCTGAAGGAGCAGCGACTTGAACCGTGTTGTTACACCCAGTCAATTGACGAACCATACCTATGATTGTATTGATGATGTGTGACTTCCCAGTTCCTCCTGGACCCATAATAGTAGCGCGCATGGGTTTGTAGGTCGGGTCATTGTTGAGAAATTTAATGATGGTATCAACTGCAGTGTAAACAATCTGCTCCTGCTCGGGTGATCCTGCCACTGAGTAGGGTTTGTTGTCTTTTTGTTTGGGTATTTCAATTTTTGTAGATGAATTGTTTTGATTGCATTTCGATTTGTCATATGCGTCTCTAGCGTATTCCACCCATAGTTCTCCATCAATCTTAGTCGCACGTGGTTCTAAGAACGTTTTCACGGTCCAGTCAAAGTCTGTGCCAATGTCAACAATCATCCCATCAATTTCATTACTTAAATATTTATATTCTGAGAAATGACTTGCATGTTGGTGGGCAATACAACGTTCCCTCTCCTCTTCTGTCATGTCTTCTAGGTTGAATGGTTGTTCTGTTCCTTGTTTGGCAATAATTTCCAGTTTCTTCTGATTGTGATACTTTACTGCACAAATGTATTGAGAACAGACGGAAGATGGAAGTTCCTTCTTATCTATCATACGTTTAAATGTTTTTATCGTTTTTGATTTATTTTGAAGAAGCTTCGTTGGTGGATTCTTCTTCGACCATGGCTTGTGCTGTATAATGATACCTTTTGCATATTCGTATGTGACAGGATACACTGGCTTAAAGTTTTGTCCACTCGGCATGAGTATACGATGTTTGGTCCGTTCTATCTCGTCATTGCAATCATCTTTAAGTACATCACTGCAAAAATGTTGGTAGAAGTATTCATCCAAGGACAGGTGGTAAAGAGTCTCGGAACGGTTTCTGTACATTGAGAGTATGTCTCTTGCGTTGTCATTGTTGGATCCAGTCATTTTAGCTCCTTGCCGCAAACTCAACATCGTGAATGTCTCAGAACATATAACTAAGTCTTGATTGTCCACGAGATGAACTGCTTCCTGTAGACTAACTTGACGCTGTGCTGATAGTCCATGTAAAGCTTTTTGTGTAATAAGGCGAACACCTCCCATATTCGCATTTGATGTACTGAAGACAAAAATTTCAGGTTGTAAAGGTTAGAAAAAAAAATAGTTGAAGAGCTTAATTTTTTTCCTCGAAATACTTACACCGTGATTAAATCTTGGATTGAGTCTATTTCTTGACGTGAAGTTTGATGACGCTTCCCCGTGTAGGCCACGACGTACTTGCATACGTCTTCAATTTCTCCAATGTCGGGATATTTAGGATCTGAAAAATATAACAGAAGTTTTATATCACAGTTCGCTCTCCAACCCCTCAACAGTGTCTTACTATGTTGAACGACCCGCTTGGACTGTGTCCGTTTCATTCTGTACTGGAAGTAGCCCTTCTTATCTTTTTCTATTGTCGCCTCTTCCAGAAAGCCCATACCTGGTGTGTCTTGTCGATTGTATGTCTTTTCTTCTCCAAATCCAACACGACAGGTTCGTGGAACATTCGACTTTTCTTCCCTCAGACAAAACTTGTTGCAGTGGTGACACATACAATCTTGAGCAAGCAGCCTTACATCTTCCTCTTCATTGTTGCACTCGCAATACTTCTTTGCTAAAGGAGACTGTGGGTGAGGGGCGTGGTAATTTTTGTCATCGTCCTTGATCTTGACGTCTGCTGTCATATCTAAATGAGTCCTAGCATAATCATCAATCACTTGTGCCTTGTCTTTCAATGTTTTGGCTCGATAAAATGCATCGAGATAGGCTCGGTCTCTTGCAATTCCAAGCATGTGTAAGTGTATTTGTCCTCTACCGGGTGCAAATTCGATGCGACCCCAGTAGTGGTCAATCCCAAGGGCTTCTTTCATCACAGTTTTCATAAAGTATCGAGCTCGTTTCATGAAGAAATCATTTACAAACAAGGGATACTTTCTAACTGCTTTTTTCATGGCTTGAAAGTTATTTTGCCGTAGAAGATCGGCTTGTCGTTTATTGCCAGCTTTTTCCTCGAGTTGTGCCATTATTCTGCGCAAGTCAGGCCACCAATTTTCTGCACATGAGAAGGTAATGAAAAAAGTCGGAGGTCCTCGTCCAGCTGCAACATGGTGATTGATCCAATTTTCGAGCTCCATTGTTTTTCCTCGCCAGTAATTGTCACTACCTTTAATGCCTCTTGCGTAATATCGCAGCATTTGTATGTACGTGTCATCTCCATTGGCCAGTTTCTCCTTTAGTTCCTCTATCGTTGGTGGATTTTCTCCAATGAATTTGCTGCTGTTAAAGAAGTAATCACCTTGTGTGTTGTTTGTATGCCTTTCAATTGCATTGAACACAAACAATGAAAACATTTGATCAGATGAGAACCTTCCATCATAATAGTGTAACAGGTGCCGTCCCCACTCTTTAACGCTCCACTTTCCTCGTTCCATGTCATACAGGTCTCCAATGCCACCCGGAAAGAGCCATGGGTAGGAATTGACAAATACCGACTCGGTTGGATCATATTCACTGGGTTTGAAAAAAGAACATTCTGTGAGTACCAAGAGAGAAGCTTACAATTGAATATACAGAATAGGCAGGAGATGTCTTACGAAATTGGCGAGTCGTGGTCTATCGGAGGAAAATTCATAACTTTGTCACTTTGATTTGTTTTCTTAGCAACCTCAATGAGTTCCCGTATTGGTTGAGCCTGGCATCCACTTGGAACGGTTACAGTTTCATTTGCATGAACGGTTTGCATTGGAAGGTAATCCTCTCCTTCGCCTGGCGTGGTGTTATTCGCGGTTGAAACGTACTCTTCTTCTGTATCCTCTTTACGAGACCTCACTGTATCTTTTATATCCAATGTCAAAGCTTCGGTGCAAAGATTGACCTCTTCTTTACCTTTCATCCAGTCGAGATTCTTTTCGTTGATATTGATATTATGGTAGAACTGATTATGCTTTTTTAACCACTTTAATGCCTCGATAACTCTCGTACGATTCACCCTGAGACTGGTGGGGAAAGCGTCGGTAGTATTCTTATTACCCAGGTTACGAATGAAAGTAACTATGGTTTCCTTTCTCTGTGGTAGTTCATCACAAAGTTCCATAATGTTTTGTGGAAAAGTAACAGCATGGCCTTTGATTGCACAAATTCCATTTCTCAAGTGAACGGTAGGTACAAAATTGGCACATCGCCTGATCAGTAGCTTTTCATACATGGTAAGTGAACTGAGTTCTTCGGGAATATGGTACTGTGGGATTTTCTTTCCCGACTCGTCTGTAACGTGATTACCATCTTCGTCTACGTTGTACCACACTGGGTGTAAATTGTTATTAATGAAAAAGTCTGGATCATTTCTCTTCGTACAGGTTTTACATACGTAATCAACTCGATCGGAACTCACGGGATTTGCTTCGATATGACATTCTCTGCAAATAGTACACTCAAATATATTCAAATTTTCAAGAAGCTGTTCGAACGTCAAGATTTGTTCTTTCACAATCATTTCTCGTTTGGTGGGCCATGCATCTTCAGACGTTTTCCATTTGTCTGGATGAGGAATGAATTCAGTCTCAATGCTAAAATTCGATAAAGTAGTCTTGCCAGCTCTGACATGGCTATTGTAGCGGGATGATATAAGCTTTTTTGCAGCATTGAATTCCAATTTTGTCTTGGCAGTTAGCATAGTCAAGACATTGCCCTTGGTATTCCTAAACACCGGAGCCACTTTACCAATTGCAAGCATTTGTCTGTAGGCATGATTAATATCATCAATAACACTCTTGTATTCTTGAGGGTTTTCTTCGGCATTGATCCAATTAAATTTTGGATACGGTGGTATTTCGGGACGCCTATCCATTTCTTTTTCTTTTCTTCTGACTGATCGGATGTGAGCGTACTGCTTGTTTTCTGTCAGTCCCTGACTATTCCTCTTTCTATGGAAAAACAAAGAAAATATGATTTTTTCAACAAAAGTGAACTTGAGTAGAAGAAAAAAATTAAAAAGTTTAACTTTTCAACCCAAATAATATGATTGACATACCTTTGACGATTTCGTGGGTTTGTGTCGGAATGAATTGTGTTCTGAGCTTCGTCATCTTCACCATTGTTATCCTCATCATCATCATCATCATCATCACAATAATTTTCACTATCATCAATAGATCCAGTCTGGATCAAACATTTGTCCAAATTGTACCACTGTTTTTGGGGTATTGGCAGTAACTGATTCGTTTCATTGCAATATGATGCAACCTTGCATACAGCGTGTTTAAGAGGGTGCAAAACGCTTCCATTCTGTAGCAATATATACTGTGTTACATCCATGTCATTGATAGAGATGACAGTGTCTTTGCTGATGGTTTTGTCACCCTCGCGATTACAATACTGTATAACATCTCCCGGACAAATAAGATTTTGAGCAGTATCACATTCATCATATTCGCTACAGTTGAGGTCTGTTGATTTGGATTTAGCCTCACGACACTTGTGTCTGGTGTAATCACTGTACATCTCTTCGACGCTGCTGTCATCTTCAGATAAGTCGCGTCTAGACTCAAGGTAATCATCACCATACAATTTGTGCGTATCATCAATTTCTATATCATTGTCGCTGGGTGCGAATGTTTCGTCTGAGTCGCGGGATAAGACAGACTCTTCATCAGATGACTCACACATTTCTTCATCTTCGCTTTGATTGTTGTCGGAAACGCGATGATCACACTGGATGAAATTACACTGAGGCATACAATTAATTGTTGACACTCTCTTCGTAGACGTGCAAGTTCGCTTTGAATGCATGCAAATTTCATGTTGGACGTTATATGCAACTGGTATTCATTTTTGTCAAATGAGCTTGTTCTGAACAATGCCATATCCATGGACGTAATACAAGAAGCATATCTAAGAAGACTGAGCCCAACATCGTGTGACGGAATCTTGTTATTTGATACTGATATGTGTTGATGTGTGTATATAAATACAATGATGAGAAGGTAAATAGCGTGCCATGGCTGTGCACAGTGAAAAATGGCAGTACCATACAAACAATCTCCAACATATGGCCTACGCACCTTTGGGTTGAATCACGGGCAGTGATCTTTTGTTAAAAGGCATAACCAAACGATCATTCTCATTGTTTGTCGACCTCCATAATACATTCAACCAAACACGAAGTTTGTCGGCCACATTGTGATGGTTGTGACGACTTCGATGCGAGCAGATTGGATCGAGATGCAAAATGCAAGGACGGCTACCGTGGAATCGTCTCGTGTTAGTATACTGTCTTATATTGTTTGCTCCAATGACAACGAAAAGAGACTTATGTCCGCAGGCTTCGAATGGTAAAAGAAGTATCTCTTTTTCAAAAATATCAATGCGAGCTGTATCATTCATTTTTGTGAAGCGTCCTGGTTTAGTAGCGTAAAGCAACCTCAGGAAGTTAATGCTAAATGAGTGTATACGAGCAAGCCCAGATGTCATCCTGACTCGTGCAAGTATTGTACAAGCACCACAGTGAAGTGACTTGAGTTAGTGATAAGAGCAATGCGTAAAACGTTCATGATATATCGTGATGAATCGAACTTACCATCCAAGACAAAAGTCGAATACATCCGAGTTGATTTCATGTCCAGGTGCCAATGATGTGGCCGCAGCTGTTGTCATGACGAGTGGTTCACTCGATATGTCTTGTAGCACTGAATCGTCGTTTATGTTTGAATGGTGTGCATCTAATTCTTGTAGTCCATGTGAACACGTGGCTAATGAATTATTGTTGGTAATGAAAGGGAAAGTAAACAACAGCTCCTCACGTTTGTTGTTTTTTTGACCCCCAATTAAAGTGGATTTCATGTGCTCCACTTTTGCGTTCCATAAAGCATCGACACGCAAGTCTATAGCTTTGGTGGGAGTGACGATTCTCTTCGATTTCTTAAATGGACGTGATTGGTCGCGTGGTAAGTGATTCGCAAAGAATTTTTCCATCACAAGTTCATGCTCTTTTTGTTGGGCCTCAAGCTGAATTCGTCGATCCTCCTCTTTTTTCTCTATTAAGTGGAGCGTTTGGTTCATAAGACAATATCGAATCTCCGAGTCATGCAATGTTTCTGGACGCTTCTCTCCTTGTACACCACAGATATTGCGGAACACGTTTTCTCGCACGATTACATCAACGGGTTCCTGTTGTAAATTCATTGGAAGGTTAACAGAAACGGTAATCTGGTCGAGTTTTGGCTTAACATTGTATTGGAAATGATTCACCTCATTCCAAGGTAGCATATTCTCTGTTTTCATGAGCATGGGAAACCCACCATCCATGTTTGTCGTATCACGCGAGCATATTATAGTTTGGTATGCGCCCTTATTTTCATCGTAATAGTTAATGTACCCAATCCTTCCATTAAGATTATCATTATTGTCACTGTCAGCAATAATGAATTTGCCACATAAATTGTTGCGATACATTTCATTATAAACTAAAGCCGCTGCTTTTTTTGTACTCGATTCTATTAATTTGCAGCTGTAACAATGTTTTGTTGAGTAATAAGATGGGCATTTATTGGACCGATACAACTCCATTTTAATATACCATGCAATACCCATTATTGTTGCCATTTCAATAGAAATGAGTTGTCTCCAGTAACTCCTTCTCTTCTCTTTACGAATTTCTTTTTCATAGTGGGAATTTATATTAGTACTTGTGTTTCTTTTCGACCGTTTACTTGTGGAACCTATGAGCAAAAAGAAAAAAGTTAAACAGTTCATTTTTTTTCCACTGAAAATGTAAAAGATCATCATATATAAAGTTATTAGTTATACCTGTAAAGAACATTGTGAATGAAAAAACAGAATGTTAGATGTTATCTTGGATTTCATTAAACTTGAAAGAAATGAATTTTCTCCTCTAGGGATTTCGAAACGATGAAGTATCCCTCCACTGTGTTATTTTTCGTCTCCGTGTTCTGTTAGAATATGGGTCGTGTGCAGAAAATGACGCAATGACGTCTCCGTTTTCATCAGTAATCATCCTTGATATCCCACACCACCAAACATTGGATGATCTAATTTTGATGAAGAGTGTCCTCGCATATTGTTTGGATATGGCACGGGACTCAATTACACGCGACGGATTTCGAAATAACTCCGTCAGTGCCATATTGATGGTAGTGTCTAGTGATCTGTTGCCCGTACGATAAGTAACCGGTCTTTTCAATGAAGTTGAATAGGCTTCGTGGTAACAAAGCATGACTTTCGATGCAATTTTGACTTCTCGGTGTTTCTCTTCTAACGATTGGCACGCTTTTAGCTGATGCCGTAACACACGCAAGTTAATGCAGGAAACTACTACAGCTATTGCGTGAACAACATTTTCTATCCAACGATAACGACGGTGTAAAAGTATTCTCATTCTTTCATTTCTTCGTTGTTCGTTTAGCTGTAATGCACGAGTAATATTTTGTTCATACACGGTAACAAATCCATCGTAATCTGATAACTTTGGTACTCGAGGAATACAGTTGTTGATGAAGTATTCAATACCTCGATTGTTTTTTTTCTTGAGATATGAAACCAAGTCAGAAATCAAACCACGATGAAAAAGTGGGCCAACTGGTTCATCAGTGCAATCGGTTCGAAAGCAAGCCCACATTAATTCCATCCTATCGTGCATTGTAAGTTCAAAATGTCGAGGGTCGAATGCATTTTCCAAAACACCATTTACCATGTGACAATAACGTAGGCCGCACGGATAGGCAACGATTCTTGGATGGCAAAAGATTTTATATAAAAGCGCCCGATTACTTGTGTAGAATACATTCTCGTGGAAATAACCTTGCATGGACAATATCGTTCGATCGAATGTTTTAGTTAACCGATCGTGTTCCCAAGTCCCGGATATTGTAGTGTTCCTACGAGTCTTGCAACAAGACCAGCATGCAAACACGTTCCATTGTGGACGAACTGTACGAGGTTTTGCATTGGACAAGTCTTCCCCTGGGTAAGCGAATCGCACGTCCACGGTAACGTTGTTACAAAATTCACATCGGATGCCAGTTACCATTCTTAGAAGTCTCAAGGGAGAAGCAACGAACGCCGATCTATTCTTCATGAAACGATATATATTTTGAATGGATGCCAACGGTCGACCACCTGTGTAAAGAGCACTTTTAATAACCATTTCTTCGGTTACCAACGATCGTAGCAGCTTGTTAACCGTAGATAAAGTCAAAAGTGTTCGCGGATTCCCAACATACTGCATTATAATGGAAGATACATCACTGTCGTAACCAAACACATTATCTGGACATGTATTCCGGCTACGATTTGCAGTTGCCAATCTCACTCTTCTACCCACAATCAAACGAGGTGATCGCCGTACCTTGAATTTATTATTCTTACCTGTAATAAAAATAAATGATGGATAATGAATAGATAGGTTAAATGCGAGATAGAGAAGAGAAAAAAAATAAAACATTCAATTTTTTTCTCACCTAGTTAAGATAGAGCAGTGTTTTTGTTCATAACAAATATCGTTAGTAACAAGTGGTAAATAGACATGAAACCTTCTCTGACGATGAAAACACCCCATTACAAAAATACAACTTTGGTGCGTCTCCCTATTCATTTCTAGAACCATCCGACAATTAAAACGTTTGCTGATGATCCTGGCCCCCATTAGATAAAACAATTAATAACTTTCGTTCACAATAGTGTCCCAGTTGGGTAGGGGCTTCCTTGGATAGTCCCTGTAGCATAACTTCCTAGTATCTTCATCAACATCATCCCATGAATTGGCACCAATGAGTTCGACGAGGATTTCCTTGATGTCAAAGTCGATGAAAAATTCGTCGAGATGACAATCGTATTTGAACGAAATTTCAGAAGCCAACTGATCGTTCATTTCCTTAGTCATAACAGACTCTGCGGTTTCAGCGTTCCCCTGGCCCTTGTTCTTGAGGAGGTAACCATAAAGACCCTGATCAAGTGGCTTGTCACCCTGCATGCTCAACGCGTATTTGAGAGCGAATTTACCGGCACTGTTCTTTGATCGAGACTTGAAAATTTTCTGAAAGTATTCCGTTTTGATATTATCAAGAACCTCATGAATCATTTTTTCCTTTGCGATGGGAAGGGTAACGACGAAATAGAAGCCCTCAGAAGTCTTGTTCTTCTTGCCCCTACGAGCCCATTTGTTGACATTCGCACAGGGTGTTTGAATAACTTTGTAGTTTTTAAAAGAAGTGACCCATGTTGGCACACCTTGACTATCATTGATCGTAAACGGAGTTTGGAGTTTTTTGAATCGTGCGGTCATAAAAATGACATACAATGGAGCCTTCACGTAAAAGGCATTTCCGGTTTTGTTACACACCACGATATGACTGACGGTGCCATCACTTGCGTTGTATAATGGTTCACTAACCGACATCAACATGACATTGCCTACAGCTGCGGTGATGTCTTCAAGTTGTTGAAAGATGTCATTCGCCACCTCGCCTGTTTCGTCATTGGTACCAAAAATATCGTCGTCGCTATCATCGTCACTATCCTTGTTCTTATTGTTCTTACCTTTGTCATTCTTCTTTTTGCCTTCATTACCCGCCTTCTTCTTCGTGCTGTCGTCAACCTTGAACTCTTCGTCATCCTTCTTCTCCTTCTTCTCTTCCTCCTGCTCCTCCTCGTTCTCCTCCTCGTCCTCCTCCTCAGACACATCGTATTCATCATCATCCGCCTTCATCTTCTTGTCCCCATCAGAATCATCAAAAACGTCGTCATCTTCAAGTTCTGATTCGTCAACATTTGCCTTCATTTTCTTGTCTCCGTCAAACTCATCTTCGTCCGAGTCTTCTAACATTATCACATCCTTCTTTGACGACTTTTTAGTTTCGTTGTCCTCCACATAATCATAATCCTCATCTTCATCACTATCATCCTCGAAAATCTTCTTCTTACTGGTACCACGATTCTTCTTCATCAAACGAGGTTTTAATGACGCACTACCTTTTCGTCCTTCACTGCGGTAGCTTTCTTCGTCATCGTCACTATCATGAAGACTCAATTGTTTCGGTTTCAAATCTTCCTTCTTCTTAACAAGAGTAATAGAAACATTATTCATGCGTTCGTACTTTTTAAATTTCTCATACGCGTCACCATCATCTCCAATATACCAATCTAATTCTTCCCCGGTGTCATAGTTCATAGTCCGGACCAACGACGCCTTACCTTGCATGATTGCATTCTTAACACTTGGTAATGATATTTTTGTAGGTGTAGAAACAATAACCTCCCCATCCCTCTCCACATCATCGTCATCATCGGAATCACTGTGATTGAGATAAAGAATAAAAGTGGAGATCATTGAGTTAAAAAGTTGATACATTTAATTTTTTTCCAAACATCGAACATAAATCAAAACGTTGAGCACAAAAGTTAAACAGCTCAACTTTTTTCCGAGCACAAAAGTTAAACAGCTCAACTTTTTTCCGTGGGAAACTTACTTCTCAAGATTGTCATTACCGCCACCGCTACCCTTGGGGGGGTTCTCAAGATTGTCAATACCGCCACCGCTACCCTTGGGGGGGTCATCAAGATTAACCCTCTTGTTGAACAACTTAATGTACCACTCGGTGAGGTGCTTGGCAGCCCCCTTCTTGGTACTGTAACGAGACATCGGAACTTTTGATGGAGAGACACCAGCATAAGGAGCCAAAACTGACACTGCATAGACTAGCATCTGCTTAGCTGGGTACTGAAGAAATACTTCCATTACAACATTTCGGAGGATGCTACCGAGTTCGTCGATAACTTCCTTTACGAAGCCATGAGAAAGAAGGATATCACGAAACGTCGACAGCGTAGCTTTGTGGGGTAATGGTACTTCAAAGACAGAAACAGCCTTGTCGATTTTGGGCTTTTTTGACGACGACGACGACGACGCTGACTTCTTCGAGGACGAGGTGTTCTGCTCTTTGTTCGACGCAGTAATCTCAAGAGCACGGACTTGTTTGATAGTACTGCTCGGGGGGGAAGACTTCTTGCGTTTCGTGGTCGTAGATGAAGACGACTTAGACGACGAGGACGACGATGGGGTAGATTTTGACGTAGATGCGGTTGATGCACTATCGGGAACGGGATCGCGTAACTTGCCGTTGGTTCGCGATGACGACGATTTCGCCCCTTGTTTACTGGACGACGGTGATTTGTACGATGAAGGTGGAAACACCTTCGATGATTGCTTGGATGTTTTTGTCATGATGATCGATAGTAATGGTTGGATGTTGTTTTGCCAAAGAATGATTTTATGAGAGCATCATTTCAGTGAACAGTGTTGTTGGATCATGATCAAAGATCCAAAAGCAATCTTTGGAAGTTCACTGAGACACGGAACTTCACTGTGACAGTAAAGTTCACTGTGACAAAAAATCTTTGGTATAGAATCTTTTTCGCTAAAAGTATTGTTGGTAGTAAAATACCTCTGTAGGTCTACAGCTAAGAATTTTTCAGTTATTGTAAAGTTGCTAGCCAAATTGTTAAAAAATCCAATTTCTGTTCCAATAAAAACAGACAATCCCTTGGATTTGCTTATTTTACACAAACAGCTGGTTCGTGTCACAGTATCTTTTGTTTTGGATTCCTTCCGTTCACATCGCTAAATGAAATTTGAACTTCCAGCCTTATCGCCAAATATTGAAGATCTTTTTACTTTTTCGATAATTATTAATTCCTTCGTAGCCTCTGTCCATTGATAAAAACAGATGCCCAATCACGACACAGAAGATGAAGTTCAACTTCCAAACTTCTAAAGATTTTGCCTTCTGTTCCATCTACGTACAGAGGAACTAATACAAATAGAACAGCTGAAAAGTTCAATCCCAAACTTCCAAAGATTTTGGCCTTCTGTTCCATCTACGTACAGAGGAATTGGTACAAACAGAGAACAGCTGCTCACCACGTCATTCTATATTTAATTCCTCTGTCATCGTCTGTCCGTAGTGTCACCTTCTGCCGTGAACCATGAAATCATGCTTGTCTCAAAGCACCACGCTTCAAAAACGCACCTGCCAGTTATCAACACAACTCTATCTCTATCTAGAGGTAAGCAACGAGTGTTGATTGAGATCCATCACATCTATTCCATCCCTCTTTACTCACTCCCTTAATGCAGCATTTCAATGCCGCCGAAGAGTAATATTAAACGAGTACCTAGGATCACGATGGCAACCAACATCTCACCAGGACGGCCTGGATTGCGCTCAGGTGGACCTCCCGCTGGCTCCGACGCCGCCTCGACCGCAAGTACAGCACCAGAAGATTCGTTCGGTGACACATCATCGAAGCAAAATTTGCGGGATAATCCTAGCAAGGAAGATGATACCTCAAGTGGGATTGTTGCATCCGACGCCGCCGCCGACGCCGGCACCGCCACCGAAGATGTGCAACCACCACCAATAGATGATGATGCTTCGTTAGCCGCCGCTGACTCCAACGCCGCCTCGACCGCACGTACAGCACCAGAAGATTCGTTCGGTGACACATCATCGAAGCAAAATTTGCAGGATAATCCTAGCAAGGAAGATGATACACCTGCTGTTGAATCTGAACTCGACCCCACTGCTGGTTCGAGTGTTACTGGAGTTGAGGATACGACTGCCATGGATGTAGAACCTACAACGAAAAAAGATACCACCTCCACCGAAAAACCAAAAGAAACATCCGATAATATCCCACGTGATGCACCTACTGAAGAGTCGAATAGTAACATAGCGGACAACAGCACTAATGCCAAAGATGTCCCAAGTACTCCTCCTCAAAGCAAGACAGCTATCGACCCTCCAAAAAGCGAAGAAAAAGAAATTGAATCCTTTATCACCGCAACAACAAACAACAATGCTCGAGTCAATGTCTCATACAGCATGTTGCCGTTTTTACTGCTTCTCGACTTTGATGAAAATGATGAACTGACCATTGGAATGCCTAACGTAAATTGGAATGTGATTAATATGGATGTAGCTTTAGAATTATTTCTAAAAATGATCGGCAACCCGTATCAACGCAAAGATGGCAATCAAGCAAAGCCAATGACACATGACATGGTGCTCCTAATGGTTCAAACTGATGACAAGGTAAGTGAACCGCATTATCACCGTCCATGCCACTCGCTAGGACCAGTATCTTTCGAGAGAAAATTGTTAAGATGTGAAACTTTTTTCTTGCTGGAAAATAGTTGACCTGTTCAACATTTTTCTTTCTATATTTTATATATATGCATAATTTTTCTCACCAACACCTTTTGATTTTTTATTTTACTAAGGAAACAAAAAATAACATATTTCTTGAAAATCAGAATCCAAATATAAGCAATGATAAGAACGAAGTAAACAAATTGAACGATATCTCTGAAGTAAAATTTTTATCGAACAATCATAAAAAATATATTCGTCATCGACCTCCTAGTAACCCTCAGTGGACTCTCAACAAGAGTGAATTTATCGAAATGGAACAAGAATGGGGACAGTGGGGAGAGAAACGCCTCCTCCAATATGACAAATATTTATCTACCGATGCAACGACGCATGAAGGTCGTCAATTTATTGCCAAGGTTAATAAAGTGGAACAACAATGGAATAAAATGAAAGAGAGTAAAAAGGAGAATATTATAAATACTCAAGACAGAATATATGCATTACTAATATTAGTCAGGAAAGAAGGCAGTGGGGTCACTATTAATTTTGGCCCAGAAGAGGGTCTTCACCGAACTCTTGGCGCGTTCATGGCTGTAACCGGTCGATACATTAACCCCCTTGAGGGTGTATGTAACGATAAGATTCGGTTAGACCACTTAAGCAATATTATTATCACTCCGAGCGCCACCAACGATAGCATAGAGGATGTGCAGAGTGTAATTAATCTTGCTCTATCAGATTCATCTGGAAATGTTATGGGAACGGGAATAGTTGAAGAATTAAAGCAAACACCGTATATTCGACAACCTGCAAATGTTATGGTACGATGGATGAGTGTTTATCCGTTCACAAAGTCATCTTATGATATATGCAAAAAACTACGACAGAATAGCAGAGCGACATCCGACGGAAAGTTACAGTCTGTTAAGATATCAGGTGAAGCAAACATTGGCATTTTTGTTAACCAAATGATTGTTACAATGCTACAAAATCCCAAAGTGTTTCAATCAAAATTAGACCATATTCCAAATACATCAACTTTACAACCATTACAGTACAAAATAACAAGGACGAAGGGGACGAAGGGAAACGAGACAATTGAAAAGGCTACCGAAAAGGAGTTCTGGCGACCAACGCCGTGGCAGAATATACAAAATTCCAAAAATGATAAAAAACTATGCGATGAGTACAAAGAAAGAGAAGCAAATTTGGCTGAAATCGAGAACGAGACCATCATATCCGGTATTATCCAATTATCGTTTGACGAAAAATATTTAAATTACGTCTCAGATCCTTTCGATGAAGAAAAAGATAGAGCGTGCCGCTCTGACTTATTAAGGTTTCGATCCACAACAGATAAAAATGTCTCGTGCGAACCGCCATTTATTAACAGCCACGACAGTTTAACCAGCGGAGATTTGAGTTATGTAACAACTTGGACGCTAAACGCAATGTGGGTTATACCCAAATTTATATATTACCTCTTCGCTGATAAAAAACATGAAACTCTAAACAACATTGTGCGTGATGCTGAAAAATCGGAATTGGCTAAACAATTGTCGTTATATACAGTGCGGTATCATGCAAACTGTTACGGTGTTAATAATATGAAGGCTCACGGAGCTATGAAACATATTTATGACGCGATTACGTGGGATGAATACTTGATCGATAATGAAAATATCATTATTGCATCAGCTTTGTTCTTCAGCGATTTATGCAACGTTGCTCTAACCAATCCAAATGAATGGAGTGAAAAAGAGTCAGATGAAGACACTCGTGCAAAATCGGTTGTTGAAGAAAAAGAGGATGGTGAAGACAGTGAATCTCTTTCTTCAGCTACTGAATCATCTTCAGAAAATGAATATGACGATGACGATGACGATAGTGACGTCGACACTGTTGACCAAGAAGATATCGATGCATTTAGCAAAAATGGTAAAGATTTTGAATCGATGCTAACACAACTTCGAAACAAGTCACCGTGTACTATCGAAGCGGTCATTAAAACTACAGGTACGTTATGGTTTCGTAATTGATTTTATGTGATTTGTGTATGAATATAAAATTTAACATATTTTTTTGTTTCCTCACAATTTCCTCTTGGTTATGGTAAAAAAATTAAACTTTCTAACAATTATACCAGGCCTTATATATTTCACGCAGCTGGAAATGGCAAAAGCTGTATCAGATATTGCATGCGTACAGAGCGGCAAAGGAAATAAGAAAATTTACGAGAGATACGTTTATATCGCCAATATATTCGAAATGATGAAAGTAATACGTATTTACGGCTTGTTTCCATCATTAAAAGACAATGTGGCAAATAACAATTTGTGTCCTCCTTCCATTAAACACGCATCTGACTATTTTCTTCAAGGAAATCAAGAAAATAAGGATCCATTCAAGAAGGTATTAGAGGAGTTAAAAAAATCCGCTACAACTCACAATTCTGGGTCAACCATTGACTACCGCTCTACAGTTCACATCAAAAGAGTGATTAATATGAAACAGTTCCGTAGTGAAACGCGTTCGTCATTGCTGCCAATCCTAGTATTATCATTGATTGCAAACATGGCACAAAATATTGACAAAACCGAAAATAATGTGTTACGTGGTGGTAACTACGTTGGATCATCGAAACCGTCATTTCCGTTGGCCATTACGCTTTGTCAACATAACGAAGTGACCGAAAAAGATAAACATTACATTGTGAAAAAAATTGGTGAATGTGGACTCATCAGTACATTGCAAACTGAAAACCAAGAATTAGTACTTGACATAAACACCATAGCAGGTATTTTGTTCAAATCTCCCAACAAGAACGAGTCAATCGATATTCTGTCCACAACTGCAACTTTAGCGCAACAATTATACGAACAAAAACAATTGTTACATTATGATTGGAACGACGAAGAAGTCGATAACGATGGCGATGGAAGTAAATCACCAAAAGTTAAACAAAAAAAGATAAATGGTATTGATCTTCACAAACTATTACGCTCTTTCAAAGCACTTACGACAGCGGTCTATAAAAACGAAGAAGTAATGAAGACCTTATCTGAAAAATTAAACAATGATCAATTAAGTGAGTTAAAGCCTCTTTACAAACAAATATCAAAATCGCAAAAAACAACAATGAAAGCAGTGGTTGATTTGGCAAGGAAGACCAGTGTTATGGAGGAGCTTACAAAGAGTCTAAATACAAACTTCGAAAACTTTCACAAGGCCGTACAAAAGGAAGTAGTGACAGAAGACGATCCGTTCATTTCCATTAAATCCGTTTTAAATGAAATTATAATTGGATCAGATAAGAAGTTGAAAATGTATGCACCACCAAAGAAAGGTGAAGACATCGATAATAAAATTAATAAAGTCGGGGCGTACGCTTGGCATTTAGAACCAAAGGATGTGAAAAAAGTCAAGGAAAATTTGATAAACAAAAACTTGTTGATCTTACAAGTAACAGAAAACGATGACATGGTCAAAATAATCAAAGGTTATAGAGCTGCGGCCGTAACACCTTCGGCCGTATCTGAACCTACAAATAATCCAGACTGGATGGAACGATTAATTACTCTCCTTGCTACGGATGCGATGGATGATTATTCTTGGGGAAATAGTTTCGAGGTTCAATACGGGGTTGACAACTTGGATGATATCCCCGATAGCAAAAATCTTAGAAAGGCAGATAGGTACATCGGATTCGCCAATCTTTCATGCCAAGAAGAGTGTTTTAGTCAAGGGAATGCGACGGAAGGTGGCAAACTAGCAAAAACAAAAAAAGCAACGAAGACGGCAAAGAGTAATCAGAAGAGAGAAAAGAAAAGTTCCAAAGGGAAAAAAAGAAAACAGAAAGATAAAAATAGCGGTGGCGGTGGGTCTAAACAAAACAAGAAAGCAAGGAAGACAAAGTAGAAGGAGTGTCCGGTTATTCGTGGTACATATTCAGCTGCAGAAGTATGTACTATTTTCTATGTAATTTAATTTTAGCAGAAATATGTTTGTATATGTCATTTTTTCTTTTACAACTAAACTAGTATTAACTCTGGGAAGAATCACTCTGCTTCAATTTCAATTTAGGACACAATATAAAGCATAAAATTATCAATAATTACTTTCTAATCATATTTATAGACAAAAAGTTAAACCATTCAACAATTTTCTTCTCGGGACTTAGGTACGTGTAACACATTAAAGTTCAACTGTTCAACAATCACTGCGCTAAACTCTATGTAACTCATTTTTTAACTAAATGCGTTATGTTGCAAATAGTCACTCTCAATTCATGTCTGTAAGCAAAAAAGTTAAACTCTTTAATAATCTTCTTCCCGCAAGTTAGGTACATTCCAAAAACATAACGTTGGATTGATCAATAATCATACTCCTAACCTCGTTTCTACTTGGAGTAGACCTGAGAGAATAATACATACAACAAATTAACCATACGCCCAGAATACACGTCCATCGTATGGTTGGACATACCCCAATGAACCAATGATAACAACATAATGTGGATTTGCCTCTTGCAGGAGACGTGCTCTAAAGTAACAGGAACTTTCTTCATTTGCGGGGAATGTATTATTATGAATCCTCTCGACTAATTCTGCTTTCTTGTCACGATCATCAGCATTTTGGTTTATCCATGAGGTGTAACGGCTCTCTAATATGTCATATGCAGCGGTAACTAAGGATGCATCCCACGGGCGACGAACAATGTTCATTGTTGCATGTTTTCCATCTTGTAACTGATATGTTGGAAAATCATAAATGTTATTAAAGTGATCAGTACACCATGCATGGAATACTCCATCCAATGACCTCAAATCATAAGGTTGAAAGTATTCACAGGTTTCGCCGAATCCATGCTTCATATAAGGACGTGGGCCAATCCAACCAGCAATCTCTCTTAACATTACATCTGTACCCCACGGAACATGAAGTTCTCTAAACTGAGTATCGGTCAACCACACATAATTCTCAACGAGTTCGTCAATATATTTTTGGTTAAATGCACGTCGCTCTGATTCCTTAATATGTCCATGACTATTTGGACCAAGTGGTTTGTAATTATCTATAACGCAAATCGACTGGATAGCTACTGTAACGTCAACCTCACGATCTAAATGTGCCACAATCGTCAAGGTTTGACCATCAGCACTGTAGCGCACCTCCACGATGGACTGCTTTGATGGTAAGTTCATCACAAACTTCTTCTTTGGTGGTAAGATGATCTTTCGTGATTTTTTATCTTGTGGCATTTGCCACAATTGCCCTACTTCGTTTAGTAAGGGCGGTGATTTTTTCTCTTGTGGTGGTACGGTTGACATAATTGCTATGTTATGTAAAGGCACGTTGCGATTAATATTAGTGGGTGATTCAATTCACTGACAACTCTATCTGAATTAACATCATAGGTAATGGAACATTCGGCGTTGGACTCTATGATGTGGACTATGATGTGGTACATCTGCCTAAAAATAAGACGTGGCGGGACATTTTTGCAACAGAACTCTTTCAAAAAGACAAAATGCCCTTTACCTTTTTGGACAGGGCGCTGGGCGCTGCCCTACTTTTTGCCCGCCACTTACCTGAGTACGTAAAGTCGCTTTATGTTTTACTACAGATATCTACTTCATTTTCACACGTTTCCAAAGGAACCATACATTAGATCTTTTGTGTCCATCTAAGGAACACTCAGGTGGGTCTTTAATTTTGTACCTACTACATTATCTCACTGTGATACAACAAGGTATATATGTGAGCAGTTGATACAAATGCAATGAATGCAAACGTTATGGCTTTATTGTATTCTAACTCAGCATCTATTAATGAGAGAAGGGTTTACCCTAATTAAAACAAATTATTACACGACGTTACCAAGATGTTCACTGTACATCTTGTCATACTTTTCCTCGACACATCTTGCATTGTACAGCATCTCTTGTTCTGCACGGTAAACCGTCATCTCGTACTGTTCCTTAACATTTCTCAACTCCTCCTTTCGCATTTCCTCTATTACTTTGTATTTCATTTTCGGTCCCCCCGCCTGAATTTCATCCTTTAACGCTGAAATTCTGTCTCTTGTAACTTGCCTCATATGTGTGTAATTCCTAATAATCGCTGTTTAATTGACACATAATATAAAAAGGAGTGTTGGTTCGTAATGACATATTAACATAGCTGCAAAATATTTTTCACATATGCACTCACCTTCTTCATCGTACTCACACTTGCCGCGAGTAAACGAAGCCAAAAAACTACGTGCCTCCAACTCTTCCCGTTCATTTTTGTCTAACTCTTTTAGACGACCTTGTTCGTCCTTTAATTGTTCTGCAATAAGTTGTTCGCGTCTTGGCTTTTTTTGTATTTCTTTTACATCACCTAGAAGTTGTGCATCGTCATCGAGTTGACAACATCGTGATTTTTTCACTTTTGGTGGTACGGTTGACATAATTGCAATGTTGTGTAAAGGCACGTTGCTATTAAAATTAGTGGGCGATTCGCTTCACTAACAGCTCTATCTGAATTCACACCGTAGGTAATGAAAGAAACGATGTCGATAATGTGGAAGTAGAGTACATCTACCACATATTATTATATTAGAGTATGAGTATGTATTAAAAATACCTCTAAAGGTACATACACGGTACATGGCGGGGCATGCAACAGAAATGAAAAAGAGTAAAAACAAAAATTTCTCTATGTAACCACCAGCTGGTGCTCTTAGTTCCGGGTTCGATTCCCGTTGGTGGTGTGACATCCTCGAAAGGTAGAGTCCTTGCTTTTTTGGTGTATGCGAGGTTGCAATTCCTCTTCGGTCTACTTCCTTTGTGTTGGTCTCTTTTTGGCGGTTCTCTTCCCGCCCATGTCATCCGTTTTGGACAGGGCGCTGCAGGGCGCTGCCCTACTTTTTGCCCTCCATCTAGATCTGTGATCTTTATATACAAACAAATTCTTCTTAGTAACCAGGTCCTGCTGGTGCGCTGAGCTACGGGTTCAATTCCCGTTCGGTCCATGGTTTGTCTATAATCTGGATTGTGCAAGCTCAGCACAACATCTTTTCTTGGAGGACTTCGATGTATTGGATTGGTAACTGTTGTTTCGCAATCCATGTGGGGCTTTTCAGTGCATTCTCGGGGAATGATAACGCTTCGATCTTCCTCCTTCGAAATTTATGAACATTGGTATTCATTCACTACTTTTTTGTCGTGATATAAGGTTGCGGGTAACTAGTATATTGGCATTAATCAATTTGCAAGTCCATTTGTGATTGTCTCGAGCTTTATATACTCTAAAGACAAAAAAGTTAAACTCCTCAACATTTTTACTGTCAACTAAAACAAAATGAACTCAGTTCACCAATCTTTCTACACCTAAGCCTAAGCAATCAAAATTCATATTTATATGAATACATATATTGTCGGAATGACCTACCCCAAAACGCGGACTTGAATTCTACGACATTTCGTCGTATTGCGAAGCAACAACGTATTTTCCTCCTCTAATTGGCCCTTTCACAAACGGTAAATACTAATCATTTTGCGCCCATCGGGCCCCGCGCCGAGACACTACCTCACCTCACGGCTCCTCGCAGGCGCTACTGCATGATAATATGAAACGAACATACGTAACAATTACAT
>Ga0213861_10001200_pt1 | contig 22959 bp, 18 predicted proteins | sample PICome_4_FD_160110 | JGI IMG/M metagenome (GOLD analysis project Ga0213861, IMG submission 160110) | Coastal seawater microbial communities near Pivers Island, North Carolina, United States - PICO131 | ecosystem: Environmental > Aquatic > Marine > Coastal | place: USA: North Carolina... | reverse complement strand
AACCAGTCAAATCTTCATCATCATCAAAGTCACCCGTTCCGTCATTATCCCAATCAAAAGAATAAGGAGTACTTCCGCCAGTAACTGTTATGTCAATCTCACCGTCACTACCAAGAATTTCATCAGTAGTCGTATAAGTAATTTCTAATGCCTCATAAACAGTCACGTCAATATCTGCTTCATTAACACAACCATTATCATCCGTACCAACAACGGTATAAGTTGTTGTTCCAGTAGCATCTGGCGTAAATTCAACACCATCTTCTTCGGTAGGATCCCAATCATAAGTTGTAGCACCTTCACCATTTAAGGTCACGCTTTCGCCTAAACAAATTTCTTCATCTGTAACAGTTGCAACAACCTCAGGTAATTCATAAACTGATACTTCAACTTCAGCGTTATTTTCACAACCTGTTTCATCATCAGTACCAATTACTGTATAAGTGTACTCGCCAACTCCTGGTGTATATTCTTCATCATCTTCAATTTCTAATGGAATCCACTCATAAGTATCTGCTCCACCACCATTTAAAACAATTGATTCGCCAACACATATTTCATCTTCATCCACACTAGCAGTTACATCAGGTAGTTCAAACACCTCAATGTCTATAGTATAACCACAATCAACGTCAGAATCACTTGATGAATTAAAAGTAAATGTTCCTGAAGAAGCAGGTGTGAACGGCTCGGCATTTACAACTCCACCATCCCATGTAATGTCTCCGTCTCCAGTTCCTTCCAACGTGAAAGAACCACCAAGGCAAATTGATTCAGAAGTAACAGTAACTTCAATACCTGAACATAATTCATCAATAGTAATTTCTCCTAAAGCCGCATTATTAGCTTCAACGTTATCTTGAGCATCTCCAATATTGTAAGAACCACCAGCGCCTCCGCCTCCAGTTCCCCAGCCACTGTTCATGTCGACACCACCGCCGCCAGAATAACCACCACCAGCTCCACCAGCGTAAGTTGTTCCGTAGCTAGCTAAACAAGGCATTGCTCCACCAGGTGAACCTGATCCATCAGCTCCAGCAGAAAGCCATCCGCCTCCACCACCAGTTCCCCAAGTACCTTCTCCAGCGCCACCGCCGTTACCGCCTGTTCCAGCATCACCATCATCATAACCTGGATGACTAATGGAAATATTACCATCATTTGTTGTTGGTGCACCAGCTCCTATTTTGCTATATGCAGCACCGCCACCGCCGCCTGCAACAATTAATAATGTTCCAGTAGTTGTGTTTTCAACATAAGTTCCGTCTCCACCTGCATGCAAACCAGCTGAGTTTCCACCAACATAATAAGTAAGTATATCACCAGGGCTAACATCAAATTCGCCAAACATTGTTGCACCATTTCCGCCAGCAGCAGAATCATCCTCTCCCTTAGAACCTTTAGCTTCAATGCTAATGCTTGTAACGCCATCTGGAACTGTGTATGTGCCAGTTGAACCTGTGTAGGTGTAAGTGACTTGTGCCACTGCACTTACAGAAGCAAAAAATGCTACTGCAAGAATTAATTTCAGTTTTAAGTAATTTTGTTTCATTCAATAAAAATTTAAAAAAACAAATAACTACCTATGTATTTCATAGGCTTCAGTTAGGTTTACGGTGTAAATATACAAAATATGATCTTTTAAGTAACACATTTAGATTAATTACGTTAACCAATTTAAACTATTCAGTCATATGAAAGGAATTATTCTAGCAGGAGGATCGGGAACGAGGCTTTATCCATTGACAAAGTCAGTTTCGAAGCAAATATTGCCGATTTATGATAAACCAATGATCTACTATCCGTTATCGGTGTTAATGTTATCTGGTATTCGCGAAATTTTGATTATTTCGACACCCAGAGATATTTCTGTTTTCAAAGAATTATTTGGAGATGGTAGTTTTATTGGCTTAGAAATTTCTTATTGTGTTCAACCTTCACCTGATGGTTTAGCGCAAGCGTTTATCTTAGGAGAAGACTTTATTGGAGACGATAGTGTGTGTTTGGTATTGGGAGATAATATATTCTACGGATATGGTTTACCTAAAATATTGAAGAATGCCGCCGAAGTTGATAAAGGAGCAGTAGTTTTCGGATATTATGTGAATGATCCTGAACGTTACGGAGTAGTTGAGTTTGATGAAAATAGAAAAGTGGTTGGTTTGGAAGAAAAACCGACCGAACCTAAATCTAACTATGCGATAACAGGACTTTATTATTACGATAATTCAGTCATTCAAAAAGCAAAAACATTAAAACCCTCGAAAAGGGGAGAGTTGGAAATTACTGATTTAAATAAGTGCTATTTAGAAGAGGGGTCTTTAAAAACGGAGTTGTTAGGAAGAGGAATGGCATGGTTAGACACAGGTACGCACGAATCCTTAATTCAAGCATCCAATTTTATCGCATCTATTGAGCAACGGCAAGGATTAAAAGTGTCCTGTATCGAAGAAATAGCCTATCGTAAAGGCTATATCACAGCCGATCAGTTAGAAGAGTTGGCTAAGCCTTTGTCGAAAAATCAATATGGACAGTATCTTTTAAAGATTTTGGACAAAAAGAACCAAGCGTTTTAATTGATTTGGCTAAGCTTTAAGCTTACGAATTCATTGATTATTTACCAATCCTTTTGGCCCAACCATGACTAGGTTTCTCTATAAATCGATACAATAAATAGGCGGACCCTACACTTATCGCAAACCCTAAACTAATCACAATAAATTTTTGATAAGGTTCAGTATAAATATGCGATAAATAATTAATGAAAGCCGCACCAATCAATGAATGTAAGAGGTATAATGAATAAGAAATCTTACCTAAAAACAGGGTCAACTTTGTTTTGAAATTAGAGAAAAAATGAATAACCAAAATACTAACAACCGCAATGCCCAAATCCACAGGTCCAAGGTTGATGTAGATAATTGGAGCAAGAATAAGCGCCACAATTCCAAACTCAAGCTTCGAAATCAATTCTTTTCGCATTAAAATATAAATGATTCCTACTAAAAAGTAAGGACTCCAATGTGGGAAAAACGCATAGGAAAGGGTAGCGAAACCCGCTCCTATAAAGAGCGCATAAAAAATGGAACGGAGGAATAATTTGCCAGATAATGCAAGTGGGAAAAGCAGGGAAAGCGCAATATAATATTGAAATTCAACTGCCAAGGTCCAAAAAACGGGATTTACCCAATCGGCATTTTCAACAAAAGGAATGAGGTAACCTATGTGCAAAAGGATTTCAGAAAAAGTCGGGGTTAAATCTACAGGCGCCGTGCCACCAACATAGTTTCTGCCAACTAAATAAACAATTCCGATAGCTACAGCAACCAAATAAGGAGGCTCAATTCGAATGAAACGTTTGAGCATGAAATTCTTCCAATTCCTTAACGTATATCCACTTTTAATCATGGACAATGGAATCACAATACCCGATATAATAAAAAACAATTGCACACCACGATCGCCATATTCGAAAATAGACAACAGCGTCTCGTCATTCACATAATCTTTAGTTGTGAATACAAAATGATAAAAGCAAACCGCCGTGGCAGCTAAACCCCGTAAACTATTTATTATTAATATGTGGTCGCTTTTTTTATCCATTATTCAATTGCCCAAATAATCGCTTGAACATTTGCTTCATTTGATGAAGGGCTAAATATAGTTATTTGAACCAAGTACATCCCATTCCAAAACTGATAAGAATCATTCAAAGTAGTCTTCTTTAATAAGCTTAAAACACCCGTTTTTCGGCTTTTTTAACTACATTTACAGGGTGTTATTTCTATTGAGATAGCTACAAAAACTGCACAAGATCTGATTAAAATGAATAAAATTATACTTTACGAATTAAATGAAGTTCCGATTCGAATTATCGAATATTATTGTAAAATGCGCCCCAATTCTTGGCTAGCGCAAAACACTTCATCTTTAAAAAAATTTGAAACCTATTGTGAAAATGGAGGGCATATTTCTCCTTGGAACACCTGGCCTACTTTGCACAGAGGTGTGACGAATAACGAACATTATATTTCGGATTTTAATCAAGATTTAAGCAAAGTAGATGCTGAATTTCCGCCACTTTGGCAAATATTAGCCAAGAATGGAATTAAAACAGGCGTTTTTGGTTCCTTACATTCTTATCCACCACCAGAAACACAGGGACATTATAGTTTTTATGTGCCAGACGTTTTTGCAACGGGGAAAGAGTGTTTTCCAAAAAACGTGGAATTGTTTCAAGATATTAATTTGAAATTGAGCCGCAAGTCTGCTCGAAATGTGGATTCAACAATTCCGTATAAGGACATGTTTAAATTGTTTGGCAAAATTGGAAGTTTAGGTTTTAAAGCCGGAACAATGAAAGATATTGGCGGACATTTGCTTCAAGAGAAAAAAACGCCATGGAAGACTGTTCGGCGCCGAACGTATCAAACTGTTTTAAGTTTTGATGTGTTTTTCAAATTGCTGAGAAAAGAAAAACCTGATTTTACAACATTCTTTACCAATCATGTCGCTTCAAGTCAACACCGCTATTGGGCTGCTGTTTTTCCTACCGAATATAAGGATATGAAATATGGGCAAGATTGGATTTCAACTTATGAAAACGAGATTCTATTTACAATGGGGAAAACGGATGAAATGTTGCAGAAGCTAGCTTCATTTGTAAATAAAAATCAAGAGTATAAAATGGTGATTACATCAAGCATGGGGCAAGAGGCGGTCGAGTCTGAGCCTATTGAAACACAGTTGTATGTGACTGATCATGATGCCTTTTTTAAAATGTTAGGCATTGCTCCAAATGAATATGAATTTTTACCATCTATGTTGCCTCAATTCAATTATTCTGTAAAAGACAGTGAGGCATTTAAATCGAAAATAGAAGGTTTGAAAATTAACACGAAACCCTTTCAATATCGGGAAATGAGCGCGGGTAGATTTTCGATTGATTTGGGTCAGCAAAACTTGAAAACGGTGTTGGTTGAATTGGATGGAGTTGAAGTTACTTTTGATCAAACAGGCTTAGAAAATGTCATGATTGAAGATAAGTCATCCGCTACTGCATATCATATACCGGAAGGGCATTGTTTTATCTATCATCCTTCCTATAAGGCCAGTGAAATGAGTTTGCATCAAGTTTCTACACGAGAATTAATGCCTACAATTTTGCAAAACTTCGCAGTTGATGTACCTTCGTATGCGCAAAGACCGAGCATAAATATTTTAACCTAATTAATTTATGAGTACGATTCAAGATTTTTTCACTGATCTATTAAATGGTTTTGCCGTTGACCAGATTCCACTTTTTTTGTTTCAATTGTTCTGTGCGGCGCTTGCGGCGCATATCCTGCAACTCATTGTCAATAAAAAGGTAGGTAAAAAATTATTGGAGTATAGCGCTTTGATTGCTGTTTCGGCGGCTTTAATGGCTTCACTGGTTAAAATGACTGAACCGTTGGCAATTTTAGGTGCAGCGGTTTTATTGCTTTTACTACGCGGGAAGGAAAAAGGAAAATTAGAAACAATTGGAACAGTAATGCTTGTGCTAATAGGGGTTGGTTGCGGCGTTGGAAGCGTTTTGCAAACAGGCATTGGTTGTATTGTTTTGTTCGGAATTGTATTGTTTACACCCTTGAAAAAATAAATTTGTTCTGCAATGTTAAAGAAACTAGGCATAGATTCACTCTTGCTGTTCTTCGTCCTGAGCATTGCGTTTTTGTGGGTGGCTTTTCCTAGTATTCAAGAATCTCTTTTTAGCCCTAACCATTATATAATTACGAATCTTTCGGTTGATGATCAGGTCAGTTATCCGGAGCAAGGGATTTATGAAGGGGGTGAAATTCGATTGAACAATGAAAATTTAACGATGCTCTTTTCAATGGATGGAGGTAAGACGTTTAAGGAAGCACCTGATAAAGGATTGATAATTGATGATTTGGAAAACCCAGCTATTATTTATCAAACTGCATCCATTCGTTGGCGACACCCTAAGGGGAAATTTCCAGCTGTAAAGAATATCGTATTAAAAATTAGAAATGAAATAAAAAGAACAGAATCTAAACCAAAAGTTTTGACCTATTTTGAAAAGGGAATGACCTATTCGGGATCGCTCGTGAATATTACAATTAATCATGACGATTTATTTGATTGGGAAAAAGGATTAATGATTTATGGGGAATCTTCATCACACGATCAAGGATTTCAAAAAGATTGGTGGTATAGATCTGCAAATTTTGCTAGTCGTGGACCCGAATGGGGCAGACCAGCGAGATTTCAGTATTTCTGGGATAATATTAACGGTACTGGGCAAACTGATATCCGTTGCGAAATGAAAATCAGTGGAAATGCAACCCGTTATTTTCCGCAAAAATCTTTAAAGTTTAAAATATTAGATGAACAAGGAAAGCCCAGTAAGGCTCCAGCGTTTTTTTCTGCACCAGACGGACGTCCTATGGAGTCTTCGAGTCTGCTGTTACGCCAAGGTGGGAATGACAATAGTCGCACTCTTTTTGCCGATTTGTTCATGCATAGATTGGCTGAAAATTCAGAGGTTGCTGCATTGGAAGGTTCACCGCTTCCTGTTTTTATTAATGGAAATTATTGGGGGATATACAATATGCGCCAGCGCATTGATCCACTCTACATTGCAGAGATTGAAAACGAAAAGGAAAAAAATATCACGATCTTATATTGCGAGGTTTATGGAGATCGATCAATACTAAAAGATGGATCTAAAAAGGAAAAAGCACGCTTTGATTCCTTAATTTCAAGTCTACCAGAACAAATTAGTTCTGAGGCTGATTATAGGCGTGTGAGGGATCAGATCAGCATCAAATCTTTCGTTGATTATATTATTTTTGAAACCTATTATGCCAATCAAGATTGGTTGCATAATAACACCACTTGGTATAAGGCAGGAGGTAAAAAATGGAAATGGATTTTGAATGATTTAGATTTCAGTCTGGCGTATCCGGGAACGGATAATGTAAACTCTAATTTGTTTGACAAGTTGTTAACCCGTAATTCAATTACGGGGCAGTTATTCACAAGTTTAATAGCATACCCTGAATTTAAGGAACGATTTCAAAATAGAGTGATAGATTTGTTGGAGGTGGAATTTTCAGAAGAACGTGTGAAATGGGAGTTTCAGCAGGTTAAAGAAATGTATTCGGCGGGAATTGATCGTCAAATTAGAAGGTGGCGATTTATTGACTCAATTGAGCAATGGGAAAAAGATTGTGCCGAAAATGAGACTTTTTTGCTTGAACGCCGTACAATCTATCAAAAACAGGTTCAGGCACTCTAATGATTACCGCGTTCAAAGAGCATTCACAGTTTATCATGATTTTGGCAATCATGTATATTTTGGGTGTTTGGGGTGGACCACTGATTTTTCCAATTTATCCAATGTTTCTCTTCCTTTACGGGTTAAGAGGGCGGTATTTCGAAATGTTTATCATTGCCGTATGGACTTTAATGTTAGCAGATTATGTCCCCGTTGAAATTGCGACTTATGATGACATGAAGTGGATAAAAACGTTGAAACCACTGGTGCCATTAACCATGTTCATGTTTTTTATTCGCGACCGCGAAAGTTTTAAACCTTATCCGAAGCTAGTCGTTTACTTCATTCCTTTTATGGTTATAGCAACCGCAGGTTTGTCTGATACGCTCAATTTTCAAGTCGGTTTTCAAAAGACACTTTCCTTTGTTTTAATGTATCTCTGTATTCCTTTATTTGTGGTGATTTTGCACCGAAGGGACAAAGATCATTTCTGGAAAGCCTTGCTGACGTTCATCATTGGAATGTTGACGATTGGGATCATTCTTCGCTTTGTTGCGCCTGACATTGCCATGGAGGTTGGGCGATTCAAAGGTGTTCTCGGTAATCCGAATGGGCTAGGGGTGATCTTGAATTTAACCTTTGTGCTTTGGGTATTAATTCGGAGGTTTAATCTCGCTACGTTTACCAAAAAAGAGAATATGTACATTCTTTTTGTGATTCTATTATCCCTAATTTGGACCGGTTCTCGTAACGGAATGATGAGTATGTTCCTCTTCTATGTGATTTACAAAATGATTCAAGTCAATTGGTTTTTGGCACTTGTTTTATTGGCTGCAATTTTAACATTTAATGATCAATTGTTCATTGTGTTTGTTGGAGGAGTAGAGTTTTTCGGTTTGCAAAATTTTTTCAGAATTGATTCGATCGAGGAGGGTTCAGGGCGTGGTATTGCCTGGGTATTTGCCTGGCAGGAAATTCAGGATTATTATTTCATAGGCGGAGGTTTTGGGCATGACGAACATATTATGCGTCCGAATTACAAATGGCTCTCTATGCAAGGGCACTCTGGTGGTGTGCATAATTCCTATCTTTCCATGTGGATGGATGCAGGGATTTTAGGAGTAGTCGCTTATTTTGGTGGGATCATTGCGATTATCGGTAAAACCATGCGGGATAACTATATTATAATCGCTTTTGTAGCATCCATTGCCTTTAATATTTATTTCGAATCATGGTTGGTGGCTTCGTTGAACCCCTTCACGATTCTTTATTTAACAATTCTGACCATATTTATAAGTAACTTGACAGGGAAAGACTACGTACAAGATGAATTCAGTATAGAGGATGAGTAAAAAAGTAAATAAAGGGCGTTTGTTCCGCAATATTATATTGCTTGTACTTGTCATGGGTACTATTGGTTTTTACCTGTCCAATAAATACGTTAAAACGAAAGGCTTTGATAATCTTGGAGACTTTGTTACCAATTATCAAACCAATAAGAACCTGGCAGACGTTGCAGTGGCTGAAGAAATTCAGTTGTTACTCTCAGATGGAGATTATCAATTCTTAAAAGATAAACGCCAAGAAAGTTTAGACCGTGGTATTCAAGTCAATAAAGGGGATAATTATGTGAATTGTAAGTTGCTCTATAATGGCGATACAATTAAAGGAGAAATGCGCCTAAAAGGGCATATGACAGATCATTTAGAAGGCGATAAATGGTCGTTTCGGGTAAAAACCAAAGAGGAGGTCATGGGCATGTATCGTTTTTCATTGCAAAATCCGGCGACAAGAAATTACGCCTACGAATGGGTGTATCATGAATTGTTGGAAAATGAGGATGTGATTCACCTTAAATATGATTTTATCCGCTTAAAATTAAACGACCAAGACCTTGGAATTTATGCCATTGAAGAGCATTTTGGGCAACACTTGTTAAGAGATAATAACCGTCCGCCAGGTGCAATTATTCGCTGGAATCCAGAATTATATTGGGAGCAACGTATTGATGAATTCGGTGGTGTGTATTTAGATGAAGGTTATTCCAATTATAGTTCTTCTTTCCCTGAGCCTTATGATCAAGGTGTCGTTGAAAAAAATCCAGAATTAATACGTTCTTATCAAAAAGGAGCTGCGTTATTAGAACAATTTAGAAGAGGGATTAAGTCAACTTCGGAGGTGTTTGATGTCGGTAAAATGGCGAAATTTCATGCGGTAATCGATTTAGTAGGTGGCTATCATTCTTTAGATTGGAGTGATGTGAAGTTTTATTATAATGTGAATACGGCTAAATTAGAACCCGTTGGTTATGAAAGTTTCTCTGTGCGAGAAACCGTTAAAATTGCTGGACAACGCACCCCTGAAGATTATGCGACGATCGGATTTAATTATCACGATCGATTATTTGCAGACTCTGTATTTTTCGCTGTCTATATTGAACAGCTTCAACGCATTTGTGACGAGGAGTATTTTCGTGCTTTTACGGATAAAATTGAATCGGACTTAAATAGTAAACGAGGCGTTTTAGCGGATGAATTTGCCTATATCAAGTTCTCTTTCCAACCTTATTATGATAATATTGAATTAATTCGACACAACCTTGAATTGCCAAAACCATTTCATGCTTTTCTGGCTGGTTCAACAGATTCTACAGTCACAGTTAGTCTGACTCCAGTAAGTGATTATCCGATTGAAATTTTGGGGTTACATGTAAATGACAAAAGGGATTACTTCCTAGATTCAACTTATATTCTTCCACCAAAAGCCCGAAATACATATGCGCATTATTTTCGAATAGAATTTCCCTATGATGGTAAAAAGCTAAAGAATATGGTGCTATTTGCACAGATTCCAGGTGCAAAGACACATTTTGAAGTGGATGTTTCTGAATTGCCAATGCCTGCCGATTATAATATTCTTGAAATAGAACCAGAAGGAAGTGAGATGGATAGTGTGCTAAACTGGCTGAATGACTCGGTCGCAGTTTTTCCAGAGCGACACTCGAAAATTTCAGGAATGATAGTAGTTCCAGTGCATAAAACACTTGTAGTAAATGCGGGGCAATCACTTAATTTTTCAAGGGATGGCATTATCGTGGTGAAAGGAACATTAAAATTTTTAGGAAGTGATCAGAATGAGCTAAAGGTGAGTGCATATAATCCTCAAAGATACCGGACCTGTATCAGTATTCTTGGAGGAGAACTTTTAGCCGTTCACACACAGTTTTATGATGTTAAGAATAATTTAATTGAAATAAAAAATGGAAAACTTAGTTTTCAAAAATGTGTGATGGCAGATACGGATCAAAAATTAATTGTCGCATCTGAATCGGAAATCACATTAATAGATTGTAGCAGTGGTAACATGAGTTCCTTGGGCACGTTCGATAGGTGTTTGGTTAAGATCAAAGCTTTTAACGCTAAAAACGGGGATACATTTATCGCGTCATCAGGTTCGGATATAGAAATGCATCAGTCCAATATTTCAGGGTATGAATCGGTTTCTGAATTGAATTATTTGTCTGATTTTAGTTCATGGGGATCGATTTTTGAGAACAATAAAATGATCAGTGAATTGAATAATATTTCATCTTTTAAAACCTACGGAAGTACAATCGTTTCGGGTGAAGTGGGCGTATCTATAAAAGACTTAGAAAGACATGATGGAGCGACTTCATCCTATTTATTTTATAAAACACCTGCTGGCGCATTAAAAAGTGAGGTATTAAGAACCAATGGATAAATGATGGCTTATAAATACATAGCGCTAATTGTTATTTGTTTGTTCGGTTTATCGGCCAAAGGTCAATACAAATCACCTTTTAACAATAAAGAAATAAAGGTTGATGGACCTCAATACTCGTTTATTGTCAGTGGTCATTTTTATGGAGATGGTGGAAACAAGTCGTGTTTTCCTGTAAATACCTTATTGGCAAATTTAGATTGGATAAATGGTTCCAATGCAGCCATGTTGGTTTGTTTGGGAGATTTGTTCAAAGATGTTTCTAATGATATTCCTAACTATCAAACCAGCTTATTTGATAAACTGGAAATGCCTTTGGTGAATAGTGTTGGAAATCATGATTTAACAGACAATATCTATCAAGATAATTTTGGTGAAACTGCTTTTTCGTTTGAAATCAACATGGATATCCATATTGTTTTGGATACAGAAAGAGACAATGGTGATATTAATGGAGAGCAGCTTGATTTGTTAAAAGAGGCGGCTGTAAAAGTTGAAAAAGGTAATGGGGGGAATGTTTTTATTTATACCCACCGCACCATTTGGAAAGAAGCTTACGACGAAATGGACGGAATCTTTGAAGACAATACGCAAAGCATTGGCGGAACAAATTACGAATCAGAGGTCCTTCCAATCCTAAAAGAAATGGGCTTAAAATCGCACGTTTATCTTTTTTCAGGATCATTAGGAAGTGCACCAGCCTCTTTTTTTCATTTTTATGATAAGGACAATAATGTGAAAATTATAGCCACCGCAATTCGCGGACTACCGAGAGATGCTATGTTACACGTACTGGTGAACGAAATGGGGGAGGCCAGCTTTATTACAAAAAGTTTGACCGGAGAAAAATTGAATCCTGTTTACTATTATGATGTTGAATATTGGCAAACTGAAGTGGGAACCGATCCTTTTAATTGGAAATTAATTCCTTATTATATCGAACTGATGGTTACGCACAGGTTCTTTTGGTATGGAGTGATTTGTACATCACTTGGTTTCTTTGGGGTGCTATGGTTTAGAAAAAGAAGAAAAAAAAGGGCGACACTTTCATCAACTTAGTTGAATTTTCTTTTTTTTGAATTGATTTTTAAACCTTTTTACAAATTCTAAGTCTTAGAATACAAGAACATGAAGTTTCCTATTTTAAGGATCTTCAATAAAAAGAGAGAGATATGGTAGACGTTAGACTTAAGGTATTGGATTCAATAATTTATGCACTATTAGGTGCAGTTTTATTCCTCATTTAAATCCTATTAAAACCAAAACCAAACTCAGCTGAATTATTTCAGAAGAGAATCATTCACTTAATTCAAAAAAAGTATGTTAAAAGTAACGATCAAACAAAGCGGAATCTATCTATTATTTGGTTTAATTCTATTTTCTTCATGTAAGAAAGAGGATGAAGGTGTGGACGAAAATCTGCCAGATGTGTATCAGAAGTTTTACAATATTGATGCTGTTTATCAAGACGGAGATTTTGTGGTAATAGAAACCGCCGGGATTCCAGATCATAAAAGTCCTTATTACACAGGAACTGAATGGGAAAGTGATAGATATGAAGCTTATGCTGGATCAAATCCAGACTTCATATTGAACCCCAATCGCATTGGTGAGCAAAATTTCACATTTCGCATTCCTTTGAATCCGTCAGTAGATGCGGCTCATTCAGCAACCTCATTAGGACCAATTGGTGTGGCATTAAATGGTGTCGCTATATTTAACCAGTATGCTGGACCTGGAGATGATTTAGAAGAGGAGATCAATACATTTGATCATTATAATGGTCACCCAACCGGAACAAAAACCTATCACTACCATATCGAGCCAACTTATTTAACAAGTACATTAGGTTCTAGTGTTTTAATAGGCTTTTTATTAGATGGTTTTCCTGTGTATGGTCCAATGGAAGATGGAAACTTGGTGACAAATGACGATTTAGATGCATATCACGGTCATTCACATGCCACAGCAGATTATCCTGATGGGATTTATCATTATCACATCACTTCAGAAGATCCTTATATAAACGGAGATGGTTTCTATGGTACTTCTGGGACAGTTACGCAATAAATTCTTATTTGGGCTCTTAGGTGTACTAGCTTTTGCTTGTGCCGATAGGGAGATTGAATGGATTGATGTAGATAGTTCGAACAAAAATCTTAAAAAAGAAAAAGGCACCTATTTTTTATTTGACAAAATGTTGAATGGAAGAATCATAGCCTATTTTGAAAACGGCGATACGGCTTCAATTGGCGAATATGCAAACGGCGTAAAAAATGGCCTAACGCAAAAATGGTATGAAAGCGGTCAGTTGAAATTTGAGGGGAATTATGTGGATGGAATTTATAGCGGCACGGTTGCCGAATGGTATCCTGACGGACAGCGCTATAGTTTGTTTAATTATGAGGCGGGAAAGGAAGTTGGGCGGCAACAAGCTTGGCAAGAAAACGGGAAATTCAAAGCCAATTATGAGGTGATTGGAGATCGGAAATATGGTTTGACGGGAATTAAAAATTGTAGCAATGATTGGGAAGAATAGTTTTTACATTCTAATACTTGTGCTCTTCTTCGCTTGCGCTGGTGATGGAAATGTGTTAGAGGTTGATCTCAACGAGCCAACAGAGGTGACTGCTTTGCCTTATTACCACACGCCAGACTTCGAACCGATATGGAAGCTTGGCAATATGGATACCTTACACACCATTTCAAATTTCAGTTTTATTGATCAAAATTCGAAAGCGATTACGCATCAAACTATTGAAGGCAAAATTTATTTATCAAATTTCTTTTTTACTTCATGCGGCGGAATATGTCCAAAAATGACGCGAAATATGGAAAAAGTACAGGAAGCTTTTGAAAATGAAACGGAAGTTTTATTTTTGTCACATTCAGTGACGCCCGAGCAGGATTCGGTTGCAAAGCTCAAAACTTACACCAATAATTTTGAGGTGGATGATAACCGCTGGCATTTTTTAACGGGGTCAAAAGCCGAGATTTATGACATGGCGCGCAAGTCCTATTTTGCTGAAGAAGAACCTGGTTTTAATAAAGATTCCACTCAATTTTTACACACCGAACATTTTATTTTGGTAGATCGTAATAAACACATTCGTGGCATTTACAACGGTACTATTGAATTAGAGATGGATCGAATTATTGATGATATCAAATTATTATTAGCAGAATAGAATATTCTAGGCGTCTATCGTGTCTTCTTCATGTCCTTCAAATAAAGGGTCAAATTCTTGCGGATTTAGAGCACCAGGCTCTTCGTTCGCTGGAACGAAAAATAAGGCTAAAAATCCAAGAACAAAGAATACAATCAATGCAAGAATGGAAGTTCTCATATCACCAGAGGTCGCTTCAATATATCCGAAAATAACCATTCCAATAACGATTCCAATTTTTTCTGTAATATCGAAAAAACTGAAGAATGACGCTGTATCTGTGGTTTCAGGAATATACTTTGAATAAGTTGATCTTGCCAAAGACTGTGTTCCGCCCATTACAAATCCAACGAAACCTGCCAATAAATAAAAGTTAAATGGATCATGTACAAACAAGTAGGCATAGGCGCAACATAATGACCATATAAAAAGGGCTATTCCTAATGTTTTAATATTGCCAATTTTTTTAGAGGCCCAACTAAACGCATAAGCTCCTGGAATGGCAATGAATTGAATCAATAAAACGGCAATAATTAAGCCCGCAGGATTAGCATTCTCACCTACAAAAACTTCTTTTGTCGCAAATAATACAGCTACTAGCATCACGGTTTGAACTCCCATGCTGAATAAAAAGAAAGAATATAAGAAACGTTTTAAACGTCTAGTAGTTGTAATGAATTTCCCCACTTTCTTTAATTCTCTAAATCCATCACCGAGTATTTTGCCGGTTATTTTATTGCTAGATCCTGAAGCGGGTAAAACACGATAGGTGATTTGACTAAAACCAATCCACCATAAGCCAGTCAGAACAAAAGCATATTCAGCAGGCATACCAAAAACTTTTATACCTATTAAACAACCAATTAAAAGAATAGAAGCCCCTGCATATCCCAATGAGAAACCTTTTGCACTTAAACGGTCATGATCACTTTTTTCTGCTACTTCTGGTAAATAGGCATTGTAAAAAACTAAACTATTCCAAAAACCCAAACTGGCAAGGAATAGCGAAAGCATTCCCAATTCTATTCGGGCAGGATCAAAAAAGAAAAGTGAAGCAGTGGCAAGTGCACCGAGGTAACAAAAGAATTGTAGAAAACGTTTTTTACTACCGCTATAATCGGCTACGCCAGAAAGAATAGGAGACAGTATACAAACCATTAAAAACGACGCAGCGACTACATATGAATATAAAACCGTATTCGCGATTTCACTGCCAAAGAAAATAACCGTATCGGATATAATATTTCCAGCATCATCCTTTACACTCGTTTTTGCTTCATAAAATATCGGGAAAATTGCCGTGGAAATAACTAATGGGTAAACAGAGTTGGCCCAATCGTAGAACGCCCATCCGTTCATTGTTCTTTTATCTCCTTTTTTGATCATATAGCTAAGTAGGTTTTAAGCAAAAATGCTAAAAATAAAGCAGACCCCTTGAACTTATGCAATAAAAAAATCCCATCCGCTTGTGCGAATGGGATTTTAATTTTTTTTTATTGGTTATAATTACTGAATTAACTGGAATGTCACTCTTCTGTTTTTCGCTTTCGCCAAATCAGTTCCAGAGTTGTCTGCCTTTCTTGTATTCTTTGCATTTTCCGTTAATACTTTCGTGTAGTTAATACCATTCTCCATGAAGAATAATTTTACTACTTCCAGACGTTCATCACCTAAGGTTTTTAAGTTCGGATTTTCATCTTCTAATTCGTCTGTATGAGACGTAATGATAATTTTTGAATTCTTATTTTCTAACCACATTTGTAACATTACGTCCAAGTGTTTTTGACTATTAGCAGAAATTTCAGAAGATCCAGAAGCGAAGTATATTGACGTATTTGATGCAACAAGCGCAGGATCCATTCCTTCAATGCTAGACATTGGAGCAATTTCATAAATGAATTGTGTTTCAGGCTCTCTTGCATCTGCCTCACATTCACACAATGATTCATCATCAATTGCAATAACAGAAATGTTATCAATAAAATAGTAAGCACTTACAACTGCAGCACCAGAAAAGGTTTTGCTTTTCTTTAAGCGTTGGTTTAAAGTAGCGCCATTTGCTGAGAAATTTCCAATGGTCAAGAATTTCTCTCCACCTTTAGCTTTATAAACTCCACAAACTTCATCCCATCCAAACTGTCCGTTAAAAATAGGGTTGTCTTTGTGCATAACACTTGTAGTGGTCATAATACTTTTGGCCTCACTGATGTTATATTGCTTTTTAGAAAAATTGATTCCAATATTGTTTGCAGCATATTTAGATGCTTCAGCCAAGTTTACATAAAACTTAACACAATACTTTTGATCTTTCTTCATAGTCACTTTTAACTTAGAAGAAACGTAGTTACGTGCTTCCTTGTCATTATAACTAAAGGCGCGAATTCCAACATAGTTTGTACCATCTTGAGCCTCTTCCATGCCTAAGTTATTATTTGGAGTTCCGAAACCTTCTTTCACTTTTCCAGAAAACATATCAGCCGCCGCTTTGGTTGGTGACATCCAACCTACTGCTGCTGTAATAGCTCCACTTCTTTTAATTCTTCCCTCCGTTTGCTCGAAACTCGGATTTTCGACTATGTTATCCATATCTTGTGCTGATACATTTAGCATCATACCTAAGGATAAAACCGAAATAATTAATTTCTTCATTTTTCTTTTTTTTTAATTAATTGAATGTGCTTTCACAGTTTCAATAAAACATTTAACCTTTTCTGGGTTAGTGTCCGGATAAACTCCGTGCCCCAAATTAGCAATATGTCGCCGATTATCAAAGGAATTCAACAAGTTTTTTGTTTTCCTTTCAATTGATTTAAAGTCGGAATAAAGCACGCAGGGATCTAAATTCCCTTGTAGTGTTTTGTCCATTCCAATGATTTTCCGACTCTCTTCAATATCCATGTTCCAATCCAGTCCAATCGTTTGGCAATCTAATCGACTAAGTTCCTCTCTCGCATAATACGCACCTTTGGCGAAAACAGTTACAGGAACTTCGTTTATTGCTTTACATATCCTACTTACATATTTCGTTCCAAACTCAGAATACGTAGACTGGTCAAGGACTCCAGCCCATGAATCGAAAACCTGAACAATGTCTACTCCAGCCGCTATTTGCAATTTCAAGTACTCTATTGTGACATTGGTTATTTGATCTAAGAGCTTATGCGCCAATGCTGGATTCGAATATAAAATTCGTTTTGCTTTTGAAAATGTTTTGGAACCTTCTCCTTCTGTCATATAGCAAAAAATGGTCCAAGGTGCGCCGGCGAAGCCAATTAATGGAACACGATTATTTAATTCCTTTTTTGTGCATTTAATCGCTTCAACCACATATCCGAGACGATCAGCCACGTCAATTTGGTCAGAAACTAATTTTAAATCAACTTCGCTTGCGATTACATTTTCAAACCAAGGCCCTTTTTTCTCAATCATTTGATATGGCAACCCCATGGCTTCTGGAACCACCAATATGTCCGAAAAAATAATGGCGGCATCTACCCCTAAAATATCAACCGGCTGTATCGTAACCTCGGCGGCAAGTTCTGGTGTCTCAACCAATTCTTTAAAACCACTCAGACTTGATCGAATTGCTCTGTACTCTGGCAATATTCGGCCAGCTTGGCGCATTAACCAAACCGGAAATCGATCGGTTTGTTCGCCGTTAATCATTTTTAATATAGTGTCGTTCTGATAGTCGCTCATTCTTTTTTTACCAGTTAATTTGAGATTTGTTTTGCAAAGCTAACAGTTCATTTGTTTTACTAAAGTGTTTGCAGTCAAAAAATCCGCGATAAGCAGATAGCGGGGAAGGATGCGGAGCAGTTAAAACATGATGTTTTGATTGATCGATTAAATTCTTCTTCTGTTGGGCTTGCGCACCCCATAATAAAAAGATGACGCCTTCTTGCTGCTCCGAAGTCTTTTTTATTACTTCATCCGTAAAAGTTTCCCATCCAAATTTTTTGTGTGAATTTGGATCGTGTGCGTTCACCGTAAGCACCGTATTTAGTAATAGAATTCCTTGCGTTGCCCAACGGTCCAAATTCCCGTGTGTAGGTATTGGAGTTCCCAAATCGCTGTGAATTTCTTTAAAGATATTTTGCAATGATTTTGCCAAAGGATGAACTGTTTCAGGTACTGAAAAACAAAGTCCATGCGCATGACCAGGAGTAGGATAAGGGTCTTGACCCAAAATCACAACTTTCACAGCATTTAAAGCACATTTATTAAACGCATGAAAGATTTCCTCTTTTTTTGGACAAACCATTGCAGCGGCATAGCTATCCTCCACTTGATTGATCAACGCTTGAAAATGGGGTTGATCAAAAGTTTCCTTCAAGGCTGATTTCCAAGATGCTTCAATTTGAATATCCATAAATAAAAACGGGATAAACTGAAAAAAGGTCTAGCACATAATGTACTAGACCTTAACGTGTTTTTTTACGGTCTTAAAGACTGTTTACGTGCACAGTTAAGCCAGATTTTAAATTTCCAGCTTTGTTCTTGTGAATTACGCGTCTTTTTGCCAATCTATCAATCAAAGAAGATACTTTAGGAAGCATTGCTGCAGCCTCTTTCTTGTCTTCTGATGCTCTAAGAACTCTAACCGCATTTCGCATAGTTTTATGCTGATACTTATTTCTTAAACGCTTAGCGTTGTTTGAACGGATTCTTTTTATTGCCGATTTATGATTTGCCATAATCTATATTATATATTCTTTCTTTTAAACTTAATACTCTCATCACTCATTCCTACTCACTCAATATTGCTTTGTAGCCCATAGGAGAATCGAACTCCTGTTTCCAGGATGAAAACCTGGCGTCCTAACCACTAGACGAATGGGCCGAATCCCGCTTGAGTTTTGTGTAACGAGCAAGAGGAAACCTCAACACTCAATACGCTCTCACAATACTGCTTTGTAGCCCATAGGAGAATCGAACTCCTGTTTCCAGGATGAAAACCTGGCGTCCTAACCACTAGACGAATGGGCCGCTAATTAATAGGAAATCGTTTTTTCCAATTTTCGGAGTGCAAATATAATTCTAAATTCTCTAACAACAAATAAATTGATTAATTTTTTCAAGTTATATTTTGATCTGATTCAAATTTAAACCCGAGGCGTTTACCTGTCTTTAAATGTGAACTATGGTTAAGTGTCTGTAAATCTTGCACAGTAGCAATTTGAACCGTTCCATATGGTGGTACTAAAAGATCAAATTCGAGTGCATGAATACTCAATCTTAAAATGATATCACGGATCATTTCTTTGGTTAAAACTTGGTGCATAAAATCTTTATACAGAAAGCCCAACTGACCTTTTCCTTGCATCATAAAATGATCTTCACGATTAATAAAGATTCGTCCAATCATATAACCGACATCATTACGTCGATTAAACTCATATGAGTCGGCCAAGAAATCATAAATCCGGATAATTCCACAAAATCCATTTAAGAGGTTATTGCGTACATAGGAAGTTTGGCTTGCGTAATCATTTTGGCTTAATTGAAAAACATTGGTGTGCATATTGAAAACAAGTACATCACTACCAATGAAAAGATGTGCTTCTGTGTCGCCTTTTTCGACATATCGTAAACGAATGCGTTCATCTTTGATTTCTTCCTTCATGAGTTCAATACAGCTGCTTAATTCTGCTTTGAAAACCTTAAACCATTCCGTCGTGTTTTTGTAAACATCCATCTTGGTGCCCGTTTTATTCTCAAGCGTACTTACCAAGTGTGTTCTATCTTTTTGTATGTGTTCTTCAAATTTTTTATTATCCATAATTCTAGTATGCTTTTGCAAAAATAACGCGTTTCTTAGACGGCTTACCCGTCACAATGCATTGACCTTCTTCCTCTTCAGCATCTAAAGGAATGCAGCGAATTGTTGCTTTCGTTTCTTTTTGAATTTTTTCTTCAGTCTCAATCGTTCCGTCCCAATGCGCCAAGAAAAAGCCCGGTTCACTATTCAGTTTTTCCTTTAGCTCATCATATGTTTCCACTTTTTGCGTATTACTCATGTGGCGATTATATGCCGTATTGTATAGGTTTTCTTGAATTTCGTCCAGAAGTAATTTAATATGCTCAACAACAGCGTCTAACGAGATAGAAGCCTTCTCTTGAGTATCACGTCTTGCCACTTCAATTTGATTGTTCGCCAAATCTCTTGCTCCAACAGCTAGTCTTACCGGAACTCCTTTTGCTTCATACTCAGCAAACTTCCAACCTGGTCGTTTTTGCTCATCATCATCAAACTTCACAGAAATATCTGCTGCTCTTAACGCTTTAATCATTGGAGCTAATTTTTCTGCGATTTCAGCCAATTGTTCTTCTCCTTTAAAAATTGGAACAATTGCAACGTGGATTGGCGCTAATTTTGGAGGTAAAACCAAACCAAGATCATCAGAATGAGACATGATTAGAGCCCCCATTAATCGGGTTGAAACTCCCCAAGATGTTGCCCAAACATGGTCTAATTTCCCTTCTTTATCAGAAAATTTCACATCAAAAGCTTTGGCGAAATTTTGTCCTAAGAAATGCGACGTTCCTGATTGCAAGGCTTTACCATCTTGCATCATGGCTTCAATGGTTAAGGTATCCTCTGCACCTGCAAATCGTTCACTTTCAGATTTTACACCGCGAATAACTGGCATAGCCATAAAGTCCTCAGCGAATTTTGCATAAATCTCGAGAATTAGTTCAGATTCACTAATGGCCTCGGCTTTTGTTGCATGTGCTGTATGACCTTCTTGCCAAAGAAATTCAGAAGTTCTTAAAAATAGGCGTGTTCGCATTTCCCAACGTACAACATTCGCCCATTGATTTATAAGGATGGGTAAATCCCTGTAAGATTGGATCCATTTTTTATAGGTGCTCCATATAATAGCTTCGCTGGTCGGGCGAACAACAAGTTCTTCATCCAACTTTGCATCAGGGTCAACAATAAGTTTCCCTTTATTATTCGGATCACTTTTTAATCTGTAATGAGTGACGACTGCGCATTCTTTTGCAAAACCTTCCGCATTTTTTTCTTCTGCCTCAAATAATTTTTTTGGCACGAAAAGTGGAAAGTATGCATTTTGATGACCAGTTTCTTTAAATTTTTGGTCCAATTGGGCCTTCATTTTCTCCCAAATTGCAAAGCCATATGGTTTAATTACCATACATCCTCTTACTTCGGAATTCTCAGCTAAATCAGCGGTTTTGATGATGTCGAGATACCATTTCGAGTAGTCATCTTTACGTGAAGAAATTTTTTGTGCCATTTTTTGGTATAATTTTTGTATCTTTCTTAAATCAAAACAAATGTAATTATAAGTTTCATCCATTCCAATTGATCGCACTATGAAAAAATTAATTTATTTATTACCTGTTCTGATCCTCGCTTCTTGCGCAGGGACTAAAGACGTATATGATGATGTATACACGAAAGTAGAAGTAGAACAACCTACTGAGGTTAACGAAGATTTAGGCTACGCAGATTATATAAAAAATTCTGAAGCCAACTATGAAGTTGAAGTTGACACAAATGCAAAGAACCAAAATGGTCTTTATGACTCTTATTACACCAATTCTGGTGATATCAATGTAACGAACTATGACAATGCCTATAATAACGGCTATAACAATGGTTATAATAATGGCATGCGTAACAATCAATTAAACTTTTATGATCCATGGGCATATAACCCTTGGAACACTGGTTGGCGCTTCTATGGCGGGTATGGCGGCTATTATGGTTATAATAACTGGCGCTATAATAGATGGCGTTATAATAGCTGGGGTTATAACAATTGGGGTTATAATGGCTGGGGAGGCTATTATGGCAACGGCTGGTGTGGAAATAACTGGGGATACAATCCTTGGGGATATAATCCATATGGATTTAATAATGGTTATGGATACCCATATAACAACAATGGAGGTTGGTACAATAACGACGGAAACGGAAATGGCAATAGCCTTTTCGGACCTGGATCTAACGTAATATATGGTCACCGTGGAAGTACAAACACAGATTCTCCGAATACAACGGCATACGAGCATACGGTCAAAGCACCATTACCAGGTAATGGAACAGGAACTAAGCCTTTCCCTGGATACGACGATACAAAAGCAATAGCTTCCACCGGATCAGGAATTATAGATAACAATAGTTCTAAATCGGGTAATTTTAAACCTGGAACAAGCGGATTTATTTCTGACGGTAATGTTAAGCCAGTTTCGGCTGGAAACAATACGGGTATTGCTAATGCTGGGCAGGGTACTTCTAATACTATTTCTAAACCAATTGCAAATGGAGATGGTAACTACGGATCAAATAACACGGGCACTGCTGCAACGAATGGAGGTCAAGGTACGAATGTTGTTCCTGGATCAAGTGGAAACACAAATCCAAACTTTGGAGCAACCAATGGTAACCAAGCTACTGCAGGGACATCAACGAAACCTGTAAATGCGGGCGCATCTGCACCAGTTGCAACAAATACAAGCACGACTAAAGCAACGAATCGCTTTGGTACAGGTGCAACGAATAGTGGAACAGCAGCTACGAACCGTAATAATTCTGGCACTACTACTCAATGTAAATATTCTCCACCAAATAATAACAATTCTGGAAACAACGGCAGAACATATACGAACCCGAATAGCAGACCAAATTCGAGTACTACACGTCCTTCTGGAAATACGAATAACAGACCTTCTTCAACGAATCGTCCGTCTAACAATAGACCATCAGGTTCTTCAACGAACCGCCCGTCTAATAAT
>Ga0213861_10001199_pt1 | contig 22973 bp, 35 predicted proteins | sample PICome_4_FD_160110 | JGI IMG/M metagenome (GOLD analysis project Ga0213861, IMG submission 160110) | Coastal seawater microbial communities near Pivers Island, North Carolina, United States - PICO131 | ecosystem: Environmental > Aquatic > Marine > Coastal | place: USA: North Carolina... | reverse complement strand
GAAGGAATGTGAGTGGCGTTTTAACAACAGTGACCCGTCAGTACAATTATCACAGCTAAGACAATGGGTTAAGAAGTATTTGAACTAGTTATCTGGGTTAGCCCCTAAAAGAATTTAGTGAAAAGTTAAGCAATCTGCGCGACCTCCAATGTGTTACAACTTAAAATAGTCTTTATGCATGACGGATACAATCCAATCGAGCGTGCGAACGTCCCGACAGCAGAGCTCCAACAAAACCACCCACTCCCCACTTGCCACCTCCCCCCCTCCAAGCTATACGCCACCAATCGCCCAGCCTCGGATTCGTCCGGGGCTGCGCTTTTATGGTCAAAACGGTGTGTTTCATGCCTGACGGATCAAACCAAAAGGGCACCTACGGGGGCCTATAACTTCAGGCTCCCACAACGCGGGGGCCGCCAAGCAAACGGAAGAAGCTAATCATGGCACTTAAGTCGTATAAGCCGACGACGCCAGGCCAGCGCGGGCTGGTGCTGATTGACCGTTCGGAGCTTTGGAAAGGACGCCCAGTTAAGGCCCTCACAGAGGGTCTGACAAAGTCGGGCGGCCGGAACAACACCGGACGGATCACAATGCGTCGCATTGGTGGGGGTGCAAAGCGCCTTTACCGCATCGTAGATTTCAAGCGCAACAAGCTGGACGTTCCAGCGCATGTTCTGCGCATTGAGTATGACCCGAACCGGACAGCATTTATCGCTCTGATCCAATACGAAGATGGCGCGCAGACATATATTCTCGCCCCACAGCGTTTGGCAGTTGGCGACAAGGTGATTGCATCCGCCAAGGCAGACATCAAGCCAGGCAACGCGATGCCATTCTCTGGCATGCCAATCGGCACAATCGTCCACAACATCGAGATGAAGCAGGGTAAAGGCGGCCAGATCGCTCGTGCCGCTGGTACATACGCTCAGTTCGTTGGTCGTGACGGTGGTTACGCGCAGATCCGTTTGTCTTCGGGCGAACTGCGTCTTGTGCGTCAGGAATGCATGGCCACTGTTGGCGCTGTCTCCAACCCAGACAACTCGAACCAGAACTACGGTAAAGCGGGCCGCATGCGTCACAAGGGCGTTCGTCCTTCTGTGCGCGGTGTCGCGATGAACCCGATCGATCACCCACACGGTGGTGGTGAAGGTCGTACGTCTGGTGGTCGTCACCCGGTTACTCCTTGGGGTAAACCAACTAAAGGTGCACGCACCCGTAACAAGAACAAAGCATCGCAGCGCCTTATCGTGCGTTCGCGTCATGCCAAGAAGAAGGGTCGCTAATAATGGCTCGTTCCGTATGGAAAGGCCCCTTTGTGGATGCCTATGTCTTGAAAAAGGCAGAAGCAACACGCGAAAGCGGCCGCAACGAAGTGATCAAAATCTGGTCCCGTCGTTCGACAATCCTGCCTCAGTTCGTTGGTCTCACCTTTGGTGTGTACAACGGCAAGAAGCACATCCCTGTTAACGTGTCTGAAGACATGATCGGTCAGAAGTTCGGTGAATATTCACCAACACGGACTTACTACGGTCACGCTGCAGACAAAAAAGCGAAGCGGAAATAAGCCATGAGCAAGGATAACAATCCCCGCCGCGTGGCCGACAACGAAGCACGTGCAAAACTGCGCATGCTCCGCACTTCGCCACAGAAATTGAACCTGGTAGCTGCGTTGATCCGTGGCAAGAAAGTTGAGAAGGCATTGACCGACTTGACGTTCTCCAAAAAGCGGATCTCGGACGATGTGAAGAAGTGTCTTCAGTCGGCCATCGCGAACGCTGAAAACAACCACGATCTCGACGTTGACCAGTTGGTCGTCGCTGAGGCCTATTGTGGTAAGAACCTGATCATGAAGCGCGGTCGTCCGCGGGCCCGTGGTCGTTTCGGCAAGATCGTGAAGCCATTTTCGGAAATCACAATTGTGGTTCGCCAGATTGAGGAGCAATCATAATGGGTAACAAAGTAAACCCAATCGGTATGCGTCTTCAGGTCAACCGCACCTGGGATAGCCGCTGGTATGCAGACACCAAAGACTACGGTGATCTTCTGCTTGAGGACCTTGCGATGAAGAAATTCATCAAAAAGGAATGTGCTCAGTCCGGCGTAAGCCGCGTGATCATCGAGCGTCCGCACAAGAAGTGCCGCGTCACGATCCACGCTGCCCGTCCAGGCGTCATCATCGGCAAGAAAGGTGCAGACATCGAAGGTCTGCGTTCCAAGCTTGCCAAGCTGACAGCGTCTGAACTGCACCTGAACATCGTTGAAGTGCGCAAGCCCGAACTGGACGCAGCCTTGGTTGCTGAATCCATCGGTCAGCAGCTTGAGCGTCGTGTGTCTTTCCGTCGTGCGATGAAGCGTTCCGTACAGAACGCAATGCGTATGGGTGCACTCGGTATTCGTGTGAACCTCGCTGGCCGTCTTGGCGGCGCAGAGATCGCGCGTACTGAATGGTATCGTGAAGGCCGCGTGCCTTTGCACACATTGCGTGCTGACATCGATTACGCACTTTTCGAGGCTATGACGCCCTACGGGATCATCGGCATCAAGGTCTTCATCTTCAAAGGTGAGATCATGGAGCACGATCCACAGGCGCATGACCGTAAACATGCTGAGCTGCAAGAGGGCGCTGTCCCTCGCGGCCCACGTCGCTAAGGAGCTAGATAAATGCTGCAACCAAAGCGTACAAAACACCGCAAGCTGCACAAAGGCCGCATCAAGGGTTTGGCAAAGGGCGGGTCTGACCTGAACTTTGGCACCTACGGCCTGAAGGCAATCGAACCTGAGCGTATTACTGCGCGCCAGATCGAAGCTGCACGTCGTGCAATGACACGTCACATGAAGCGTCAGGGCCGTGTCTGGATCCGTATTTTCCCAGACACACCTGTTACATCTAAGCCCGTCGAAGTGCGTATGGGTAAAGGTAAAGGTTCAATCGATTTCTGGGCTTGCAAAGTCAAACCAGGTCGCGTGATGTTCGAAATCGACGGCGTGACAGAAGAAGTCGCTCGTGAGGCTCTGCGCCTTGCTGCGATGAAACTTCCGATCAAGACCCGCACAGTGGTTCGTGAAGATTGGTGATATTGCCTTAGGCAATTGACCAAGTGCGGTGAAGCGAATTTGCGAAGCAAACTCGCGGGCCGCGCATCACAGTCCAAATAGAAAGCCCCCGCCCGTAAATCGGCGGGGGCTTTTTTTATCTGCTTTCACAAAGCCGCCAGACGCATTAGGCATCCCTATCTTTGCAAAGCTGGGAAAACTTATGGCGCAAAAAGCCACTATTTATAAAGTTGAACTGTCCGTATCCGATATGGATCGTCACTATTACGAGACCCATAAGCTAACCGTTGCCAAGCACCCCTCCGAGACGGATGAACGGTTGATGGTGCGGATTGTTGCTTTTGCGTTGAATGCCCATGAGCAACTGGAAATGACCAAGGGCCTGTCAACGGATGACGAGCCGGACATTTGGCAAAAAAGCCTAAGCGGCGAGTTGGAGTTGTGGGTGGCGTTGGGCCTTCCGAGCGAGAAGGTCATCCGTCAATCCTGCGGTAAAGCCGATGATGTGATCGTTTACGCCTACGGTAGCACAGCTGAAATGTGGTGGGACAAGATCAAAAACAGCACCACCCGATTTGAGAACCTCTCGGTCGTCAATTTTGCAGAGACGGAAACCCGCGCACTGGGAGATCTGGCGAACCGTTCGATGAAGTTGCAGGTGAACATACAGGAGGGGGATGTGATGGTCAGTGTCGATGGCAACATCGCTTACGTTCATCCGGTCAAATGGAAGACGTCTGATCAGGTGCGCGTGTCCTGATATGATGTGTCCGGCCCTCACTCCCACCCGTAATTAAAGCTCACTGAAATCCGGTCATCTTCGGCCATGTTCATTGGCACCTCGTGGCGCAGCCAGCTTTCCCATAGTAGAACGTCGCCGACGTTCGGCTGCACATAGATAAACTGCCGCATCTCTTGGCGGGCATCTTTAAGGCGGGTAGGGGCCGCCATCATCATGGCGGAGCGAGGGTCTTCGTATTTGATCGCGCTCGTGTCTTCAGGCATCGCGACATAGGTCGTGCCAGAGATCACCGAATGCGGATGGATATGGCTGGTGTGAATGCCGCCCTCTGGCAGGATGTTGATCCAGAGGCTGTCCAGCGTGAGCTTCTTGTCCCCCAGATCGAACGCCAGATCTTTCGCGAACTCGGCCACATGTTTGTCGAGCACCTTCACCAGATCCTTGAAGATCGGAAAGCGCCACGGCAGGTCCGTCAGAGAGGCGTAAGAGGTGTAGCCCGCATAGCCATTGGCCTCGCACCAGTCTTGGCCCGCTTCGTCGTCGCCTGCGATCACAAGGCAAGAATTCTCGAGTTCAGCGGGATCGATCGCCTTGCCATGCTCCGAGAGGGTTGCGCGGTAAAGGCGGGTGACAAACAGGCTTTCGATTGTGGGCATAAGCGGGCTCCTTTTCTGGGTCACTGATAACCCAGCCCTTTGCGCTTGGCGAGAGTCCCGCCAAACGCATTTTTTTGACCGCTTGCCCTAGTCGCTTGCGCTCAGGTAGCTGGCAATCTTATCCTTCAGGGCCATCCGCTCTTTGCGCATCTGGTTCATGTGATCATCTGAAGTGGGCTCGACATTGGTTTCAGCGCGATGCACCGCGCGGTTAATCTCGTGATACTCATCGGACAGCTTTGCAAAATGGGCATCTTTCTCGCGCAGATCATGCATCTTCTGAACCTGATCAGGGAACTCATCGGCAAGTTCGTGGGGTGTGTGTGACATGGTATTTCCTCCAGTGGATTTATGTTTTTCGTGTCTTGGGGTGCAGTGACGACGCCAATATGTGGTCCGCGTTCTGCACGACGTGATTGGCATGCAAGACAATTTTGGGATCAGGCGGTGTCGCAATGGATGGGTCTTTGTCAGGATAGTCGAGCTGAGACAGGAAGTGGCGCATGCAATTGAGCCGCGCCCGCTTTTTGTCGTTGGAACGGATCACCGTCCAAGGCGCGTCGGCCGTGTCGGTATAGAAGAACATCGCCTCTTTGGCCTCGGTGTAATCGTCCCAGCGGTCCATGCTCGCCCGATCCACGGGCGATAACTTCCAGCGCTTGAGCGGGTCGGTTTCGCGGGCCTCGAAGCGGCGCATCTGCTCTTCACGCGTGACCGAGAACCAATATTTGAATAGCTTGACCCCGGAGCGGGTCAGCATCCGTTCAAAGTCGGGGGTCTGTCGCATAAACTCCAGATACTCGGAAGGCGCACAGAAATTCATCACGCGCTCGACGCCCGCGCGGTTATACCACGAGCGGTCATAAAGAACGATCTCGCCCGCAGTGGGCAGATGTTTGATATAGCGCTGAAAGAACCACTGTCCGCGCTCTTCGTCGCTGGGCTTGTTAAGCGCAACGACACGCGCCGTGCGCGGGTTCAAATGCTCGGTAAAGCGTTTGATCGTGCCGCCTTTGCCCGCCGCATCGCGGCCTTCAAACAGCAGGACAAACTTTTGCCCTGTGTCTTGCACCCAGTGTTGCACCTTGAGAAGCTCCACCTGTAGGGCCGCTTTCTGGGCCTCATATGTGCTGCGCCCCAGTCGCTTGGCATAGGGATATTCGCCTTGCTCGAACCCGATAATTCGCGCTGTGCGCTCTTCTCGGTTCTGCGGGGCATTTTCGACTTTTGTCGGCGACATAGCGCTCCTCCGGTTCTTACGGTCAGAATTTGCGCCTGCCTGCGGTCGCCCGCTTTGATGTGGGTCAAGTTGAGGGCAAAAGAATTGGCGGAATGTTGTCCGCTCTCAATGTGACTGGCGCGTTGCGCGCTGATGCCGCCCGTGAAAAATGACCAGCCCGCATCTTTTGCGAATAGAGTGTCGCAAAGGACATAAGGGGCTTGCCAGTAGGGGGAGGGCGTCCTATACGGCGGACTTCTAACCCCTCCACTGGATTCGGGGTGACCTTGTTATGGGCCCGCCAGTGTTTGAAAAAAGGAATATGGCAATGGATGCCAACGAACTGCGTAACAAGACGCCGGACGAGCTTCGTGCGGAACTTGTAAACCTGAAGAAGGAGGGTTTTAACCTCCGTTTTCAACAAGCAACTGGCCAGATGGAAAACACATCTGGGATCCGCAAGGCACGTCGTGCTGCGGCTCAAGTTAAAACAATTCTGAACGAAAAAGCGGCTGCCGCTTCCAAGGAGGCTTAATCAATGCCTAAGCGTATCCTGTCCGGTGTTGTCACAAGCAACCAGAACGAGCAGACGATCACTGTAAAAGTAGAACGTCGCTTCAAGCACCCGCTGCTTCAGAAAACTGTGCGTAAGTCCAAGAAATATCGTGCGCACGATGAGAACAATGCATTCAACGTGGGCGATCAGGTTCGCATCATCGAGTGTGCACCAAAGTCGAAAACCAAACGCTGGGAAGTTATCGCTTCTTAAGCGGTAGGTATCAGTTAAATCGAAACCCTAGGGGCCCGGTCGGAAATCGGGGATAGCCCTATAGGTCGGAAAAGGAAACCAAATGATCCAGATGCAGACCAATCTGGATGTAGCTGACAACAGCGGCGCTCGCCGTGTTCAGTGCATCAAGGTTCTGGGTGGTTCCCATCGTCGTTACGCGAGTGTCGGTGACATTATCGTGGTATCGGTGAAGGAAGCCATTCCTCGCGGCCGTGTGAAAAAAGGTGACGTGCGTAAAGCCGTCGTCGTTCGCACTGCTAAAGAAGTACGTCGCGAAGACGGCACAGCAATCCGCTTTGATAGCAATGCTGCCGTCATCCTCAACAACAACAACGAGCCAGTAGGTACACGTATCTTTGGACCGGTTGTTCGTGAGCTTCGTGCGAAAAACTTCATGAAAATCATCTCACTCGCTCCGGAGGTGCTGTAACTATGGCTGCTAAACTCCGCAAAGGTGACAAAGTCATCGTTCTTGCTGGCAAGGACAAAGGCGCAAAAGGCGAGATCAAGTCGATTGATCCAAAAGCCGGTAAAGCTGTTGTTGACGGTGTCAACATGGCTGTGCGCCATGTGAAGCAATCCCAGAATGCACAGGGTGGCCGCACGCCAAAGGCGATGCCGATCCAGTTGTCCAATCTGGCTGCTGTAGATGCAAACGGCAAAGCAACCCGCGTTGGCTTCCGCATGGAAGGCGACAACAAGGTTCGTTTTGCTAAGACAACAGGGGATGTGATCTAATGCTTGATACCGCAACATATACCCCACGTCTGAAGGCTGAATACACCGCGAAAATTCGCGCTGCTTTGAAAGAAGAGTTCGGCTACAAGAACGAAATGCAGATCCCGCGTTTGGACAAAATTGTTCTGAACATCGGTTGTGGCGCAGAAGCTGTCCGTGACAGCAAGAAAGCGAAAACAGCTCAGGAAGATCTGACAACGATCGCTGGTCAGAAGGCCATGACGACTGTTGCCAAGAAATCCATCGCTGGTTTCCGCGTTCGTGAAGACATGCCACTTGGTGCGAAGGTCACTCTTCGCGGTGACCGCATGTACGAATTCCTTGATCGTCTGATCACAGTTGCAATGCCTCGTATCCGCGACTTCCGCGGCGTATCTGGCAAATCCTTTGACGGCCGCGGCAACTATGCCACCGGTATCAAAGAGCACCTGATCTTCCCAGAAATCAACTTCGACAAGATCGATGAGAACTGGGGTATGGACATCGTAATCTGCACCACCGCGAAAACCGACGCTGAAGCAAAGAGCCTGTTGAAGAACTTCAACATGCCTTTCAACAGCTAAGCGGTAGGGAGAGAACTAGATATGGCTAAGAAATCCATGATCGCACGCGAAGTGAAGCGTGAGAAGCTTGTCAAGCAGTACGCCGGTAAGCGCGCTGCCTTGAAAGCTATCATCAACGACAAAGAGAAGCCTGTAGAAGAGCGCTTCAAAGCAACTTTGGAACTTGCAAAGCTGCCACGTAACTCTTCTGCTGTGCGTCTGCACAACCGTTGCCAGTTGACTGGGCGTCCACACGCCTACTACCGCAAACTCAAGATCAGCCGCATCGCGCTGCGGGACCTCGGTTCCAATGGCGAGATTCCCGGCATGGTCAAGTCTAGCTGGTAAGGAGCATATAAGATGAACGATCCTATCGGTGATATGCTGACACGTATCCGCAACAGCCAAATGCGTGGCAAGCCAACAGTGATGACACCAGCTTCCAAGCTGCGTGCGTGGGTGTTGGACGTGCTGCTCGACGAAGGCTACATCCGCGGTTACGAAGCCAAGACCGGCATTGACGGTCACCCGGCTCTCGAGATCAGCCTCAAGTACTATGAAGGCACTCCTGTCATTCGCGAAGTGAAGCGGGTCTCCAAGCCCGGTCGTCGCGTTTACATGGGCCCTAATGACATTCCAGTCGTCCGTCAGGGCCTGGGTGTGTCGATTGTCTCCACCTCCAAAGGTGTGATGTCGGATGCAAACGCACGGGCGGCCAATGTTGGCGGCGAAGTGCTCTGCACTGTATTCTAAGGAGCCATAGACATGTCTCGTATCGGTAAAAAAGCGGTTGAGCTGCCAGCAGGTGTTACGGCAACTGTTTCCGGCCAAACCATTGAAGTTAAAGGCCCTAAGGGGACCCGTTCCTTCAAAGCAACAGACGACGTGACCATCACTGTTGATGGTCAGTCCGTAACCGTGATGCCACGCGGCTCTTCCAAGCGCGCACGCCAGCAGTGGGGCATGAGCCGCACAATGGTTGCAAACCTGGCAACAGGCGTGACCGAAGGTTTCAAGAAAGAACTTGAAATCAACGGTGTGGGTTATCGTGCAGCAGCTCAGGGCAATGTCCTGAAACTGTCTCTTGGTTACAGCCACGAAGTAAACTTCGACGTGCCAGAGGGTGTGACTGTCACAACCCCGAAGCAGACCGAAGTCATCGTGGAAGGTATCGACCAGCAGCTTGTAGGTCAGGTCGCGGCTAACATCCGCGAATGGCGTAAGCCCGAGCCATATAAAGGCAAGGGTATCAAGTATAAAGGCGAGTTTATCTTCCGCAAAGAAGGCAAGAAGAAGTAAGGACGCAGAAAATGGCAAACAGCAAAAGAACACTGTTTCTGAAGCGCCGCATGCGCGTCCGGAACAAACTTCGCAAAGTAACAGCGAACATCGGGCGTCCGCGCCTGTCCGTTCACCGTTCCAACAAAAACATCAGTGTCCAGCTGATCGACGATGTAAACGGCGTGACGCTCGCGTCCGCTTCTACACTCGAAAAAGCACTGGGCATGGTTGGCAAGAACAACGTCGAAGCTGCGAAGATCGTGGGTGCTGCAATTGCAGAACGCGCGAAAAAAGCAGGCGTCGAGCAGGCGTTCTTCGACCGTGGTGGTTTCTTGTTCCACGGCAAAGTGAAGGCCTTGGCCGACGCGGCGCGTGAAGCAGGTCTGAAGATCTAAAACAGTGGTGCGCCGTAAAGGCGCACCCTACGCCCACTTGTAGGGTGCGCCTTTCGCGCACCTTCGATGATCCGGGGCCCGTGTGCCACTTGGATTGTGAAAACCGGCGAAAGCCAAGAATTTAAGGAAGCCAACAATGGCAGAACGTGAAAACCGCGGTGGCAATCGTCGCCCACGCGAAGAAGCAGCACCAGAGTTTGCCGACCGTCTGGTCGCAATCAACCGTGTTTCGAAAACAGTAAAAGGCGGTAAGCGCTTTGGCTTTGCAGCCCTCGTCGTTGTTGGCGACCAAAAAGGCCGCGTTGGCTTTGGTAAGGGTAAAGCGAAGGAAGTTCCTGAAGCGATCCGCAAAGCCACAGAGCAGGCCAAGCGTCAGATGATCCGCGTTGCATTGCGCGATGGTCGCACGTTGCACCATGACGTCGAAGGTCGCCACGGCGCTGGCCGCGTTGTGATGCGTACAGCCGTTGCCGGTACTGGTATCATCGCGGGTGGTCCAATGCGTGCCGTCTTCGAAATGCTGGGTGTGCAGGACGTTGTGTCCAAGTCCATCGGTTCTTCGAACCCGTACAACATGATCCGCGCGACAATCGACGGCCTTGCAAAAGAGCAATCTCCTCGCAACGTCGCACAGCGTCGTGGCAAGAAAGTTGCTGACATTCTCCGCAAGGACGAAGCCCCAGCAGCAGACGCCGCTCCAGAAGCCGCAGAAGCGTAAGGAACCGAACCAATGGCTAAAACAATTGTTGTTAAACAGGTTGGCTCGCCAATCCGTCGTCCTGCCGACCAGCGTGCTACGCTTATCGGTCTGGGCTTGAACAAAATGAACCGCACACGCGAATTGGAAGATACACCTTCCGTTCGCGGCATGGTGCGCAAGGTTTCTCACATGGTAGAGATCATCGAAGAAAAGGGCTAAGCGGGTGATGCGTTAAAACGCATCCTACGCAGTCTTGAACGCCTCACAGGTCACTGTGGGGCGTTTTGCGTTGGTATTGCTCCGCAGCCGCTGGATGCGCCCTACGAGGCCGTAAAAATGCACATCTGTTTCTTGGGTATTCAACCAAGGTTTGCGCTGCAAGCATAGCAGCCTGCACGGTTTGATCCTTGTTGGCGCGCTCGGAGTGGCTATCTGCACATCAACAGAATGCAGCGTCGCGCCTGCGATGCGTCAGACCCAAAGGACAAAGCCAATGAACGACTTTACAAAAATCGCCCCCCACATCGCTGGTTTCAGCTTCGGGCAAATCATCATGGACGCATTCGCTGATTTCAAGGCGGCCCGTGCGCAACGTGCGGTCTATGGCGCAACCTACCGTGCGCTTAACGACATGACCGATAAGGACCTTGCCGACATCGGGGTCTCGCGCTTGTCGATCCGTGACATCGCGATGAAAGCGGCCTACGGTGATCACAAGTAATCGGCGTCCATCCCTCGATTGGGCCGCCTCAAGGTCTTTGGGATCGGTCGCGTTGCAATTTCAGGTCAGGTAAATGCCCAACAATGGCCGATCACCGTGCTTAGCTACTTGCCCAAAGGCTGATCCCCGTCTATACGCCGCTAGTCCGCACGACTCTCGTGCTGATTCAGTATTGAAACGCCGCGTTTGACCGCTCCCGTCGCTGGGGGTCAGTTCCGGCAAGAGGAGAAGCGACATGAAACTGAACCAACTTTCCGACAATCCAGGCGCAACCAAAGCACGCAAGCGCGTTGCACGTGGTCCAGGCTCCGGCTCGGGTAAAACTGCTGGCCGTGGTATCAAGGGTCAGAAGTCCCGTTCCGGTGTAGCGATTGGTGGCTACGAGGGCGGCCAGATGCCACTCTACCAGCGTCTGCCAAAGCGCGGCTTCAACAAGCCAAACCGTAAGGCATTTGCTGTGATCAACCTTGGCTTGATCCAGAAATTCATCGACGCCGGCAAGATCGACACTAAATCCGACATCACCGAAGAAGCATTGGTTGCTTCGGGCGCATTGCGTCGTGTGAAAGACGGCGTGCGCGTTCTTGCAAAGGGCGAGTTCACATCCAAAGCGAACCTCGTTGTTCACGGCGCCTCTGCCGGTGCTGTCGAAGCTGTGGAAAAAGCTGGCGGCAAAGTCACCGTAACAGCAACTCCGAAGGCCGCGGCAGAGTAACACCTTGTGAGGGGCCGTAAGGTCACTTACATACGGTAAATAATTCCCAAACGCCGCCACTCGGGGACCCGACTGGCGGTGTTTTCATGAAAAGAGAGACGCATGGCATCCGCAGCAGAACAAATGGCAGCAAACATGAGCTGGGGCGCATTCGGTAAGGCAACCGAACTGCGCCAGCGCATCCTGTTCACAATCGGCCTTTTGATGGTTTACCGCCTTGGCACCTATATCCCCGTTCCGGGAATTGATGGCGCTGCATTGCGGTCGTTCATGGACGAAGCGGCGACAGGGATCGGCGGCATTTTGTCCATGTTCACCGGTGGCGCTTTGTCGCGCATGGGCATCTTCGCACTGGGTATTATGCCTTATATCTCTGCATCCATTATCATTCAGCTGATGGGCTCCATGTGGGAGCCGCTCAAGAACCTCAAGAAAGAGGGTGAGCAGGGGCGTCGCAAGTTAAACCAATACACCCGCTATCTGACTGTGATCCTCGCGACGTTTCAGGCCTACGGCCTGTCGCGCAGCCTTGAGGCTGGCGATCTGGCGTCGAACCCCGGTCTGTATTTCCAAGCGGCCTGCGTGATCACCATTGTTGGCGGCACCATGTTCCTGATGTGGCTTGGCGAGCAAATCACTGCGCGCGGCATCGGCAACGGTATCTCGCTTATTATCTTCGTCGGCATCGTCGCCGAAGTGCCAGCGGCGGCGGCACAGTTCCTGTCTCAGGGCCGCTCCGGCGCGATTTCGCCTTTCGTGATCGTGGGTGTGATCCTGATGGTGATCGCCATCCTTGCCTTTGTGGTGTTCATGGAGCGCTCGCTGCGCAAGATCCACATCCAATACCCGCGTCAACAACGTGGCATGAAGGTCTATGACGGCTCGACATCGCACCTGCCGATCAAGGTGAACCCAGCGGGCGTTATTCCTGCTATCTTCGCTTCTGCCTTGCTGTTGTTGCCAACGACGATCAGTACATTCTCGGGCGGCTCTACCGGCCCCGTGATGTCCACGATCCTCGCCTATTTCGGCCCCGGTCAGCCGCTCTATCTGCTGTTCTTTGCGGCGATGATTGTCTTCTTCACCTATTTCTATACGCGTGAAGTTGCGTTCAAGACGGATGAAGTTGCCGACAACCTCAAGAACCAAAACGGCTTCATTCCGGGGATCCGCCCCGGCAAGAAGACTGCCGAGTATCTTGATTACGTCGTCACGCGCATTCTGGTTCTGGGGTCTGGCTATCTCGCGCTTGTCGCGCTGTTGCCGGAAATCATCCGTAGCCAGCTTTCTATTCCGTTTTACTTTGGTGGTACATCCGTGCTCATCATTGTGTCGGTTGGGATGGATACGATCCAACAGATCCAATCTCATTTGCTGGCCCATCAATACGAGGGCCTGATTGAAAAGTCTCAGCTGCGTGGGAAGAGCCGCACTGGGAAAAAGAAGGGGCCATCTCGTCGATGAACATTATACTGCTGGGACCGCCAGGCGCGGGCAAAGGAACACAAGCACGTAAACTCGTTGACGAACGCGGCATGGTGCAATTGAGCACTGGCGACATGCTTCGCGCCGCACGGACCAGCGGAACGGACATGGGCAAGAAAGTTGCCGCTGTCATGGATGCTGGCAACCTTGTGACAGACGAAATTGTGATCGGCTTGATCCGTGAACAACTCGAATCTGACAATGCACCCGGCGGCTATATTTTCGACGGCTTCCCGCGCACATTGGCGCAAGCCGATGCACTGGGGAACCTTCTGGTGGAAATGGGCGAGACCCTTGACCATGTGATCGAGATGCAAGTGGAGGACGAGGCCCTCGTTGCCCGTATTACGGCGCGCTCCACTTGTGGCGATTGCGGCGAAGTCTACAACGACGGCACGAAGCCTTGGCCAGCAGATGGAAAATGTTCGAGCTGTGGCGGCACCAACCAGACCCGCCGCGCCGACGACAATGAGGACAGCCTCAAAACCCGTCTGATGGCCTATTACAAACAGACATCCCCACTGGTCGGCTATTATTATGCCAAGGGCGATCTGACATCGGTAGACGGGCTTGCGAGCATGGAAGCGGTTGCCGCCTCGATTGCAAAGGCGCTGTCTTAAGGCCAATGCGCGGCAGGGGTTGACCCCTGCCCACATCGCCCATAAACAGCGCCATCCCTTAGGGGAATCAACTTGTGGTGAATGGGTCGTCCCCTGCCATCACAGAACACCTCGATATGACGCGGCCCGACGTTCATCGTTCGGGCCTCCGTTGTGAAAAAAGGTTCCGGAATGACGGAATCGCAACGAAAAGGAATTAGCACTTGGCACGTATTGCTGGCGTGAACATCCCAACAGGGAAGCGTGTTCTCATCGCCCTCACATATATCACTGGTATCGGTCCAGCTAAGGCAGAAGAAATCTGCGAAGCTGTTGGTATCGACCGCGCACGTCGCGTCAACGAATTGTCGGACGCCGAAGTCCTGAAGGTTCGTGAGTACATCGACGAAAACCTGACTGTTGAAGGCGACCTTCGCCGTGAAACACAGATGAACATCAAGCGTCTGATGGACCTTGGTTGCTACCGTGGCCTGCGTCACCGTCGTAACCTGCCCGTTCGTGGTCAGCGTACATCAACAAACGCTCGTACTCGCAAAGGTCCTGCAAAGGCCATTGCTGGTAAGAAGAAATAAGGGAGGGCATCAGATATGGCACGCGATACTAAACGCACCAAGAAGAAGGTCTCCAAGAACATCGCCGCTGGCGTTGCTCACGTGAACTCTTCGTTCAACAACACAAAAATCCTGATCTCCGACGTGCAGGGCAATGCGATCGCTTGGTCGTCTGCTGGCACAATGGGTTTCAAGGGCTCCCGTAAATCCACGCCTTATGCGGCTCAGATGGCTGCCGAAGATGCGGGTAAAAAAGCACAAGACCACGGTGTTAAGACACTTGAAGTCGAAGTGCAGGGTCCAGGTTCTGGCCGTGAGTCCGCATTGCGCGCTCTGGCTGCTGTCGGTTTCAACATCACATCGATCCGTGACGTGACGCCAATGGCACACAACGGCTGCCGCCCACCAAAGCGCCGCCGCGTATAAGATCGACGAAACGTGTTGGGGTCGTGCAGATTTGCATGGCCCCAATCCGTCATTTTGAAACCTCGGGCGTTTGCCTTTTTGGACATGAAAGGCAGACAAGAATGGAGGGACACATGATCCACAAGAACTGGGCTGAATTAATTAAGCCAACACAGCTTGAAGTGAAGCCGGGCAATGACCCGATGCGTCAAGCAACTGTGATCGCCGAACCACTGGAGCGGGGCTTCGGCCTGACGCTGGGCAACGCCCTGCGCCGCATCCTGATGTCGTCTTTGCAGGGTGCCGCAATTACGGCCGTGCAAATCGACAACGTGCTGCACGAGTTTTCTTCCGTGTCTGGTGTGCGTGAAGACGTCACCGACATCGTTTTGAACCTCAAAGGTGTTGCCATCCGTATGGAAGTCGAAGGGCCGAAGCGCCTGAGCGTTCAGGCCAAAGGCCCGGGCGTTGTGACTGCTGCGGATATCTCCGAGACTGCGGGTATCGAGGTTTTGAACAAAGACCACGTGATCTGCCACCTCGACGAGGGTGCAGACCTTTACATGGAACTGACAGTGAACACTGGCAAGGGCTATGTAGCGGCTGACAAGAACAAGCCGGAAGATGCACCGATCGGCATGATCTCCATCGACGCGATCTATTCGCCGGTGAAGAAAGTGTCTTATGACGTGCAGCCGACCCGCGAAGGTCAGGTTCTCGACTATGACAAGCTGACAATGAAAGTCGAAACAGACGGCTCCATCACGCCGGATGACGCAGTGGCTTATGCTGCGCGCATCTTGCAGGACCAACTGTCGATCTTCGTCAACTTTGACGAGCCAGAATCTGCGACTGCTGGTGCCGATGATGATGGTCTCGAGTTCAACCCGCTTCTGTTGAAGAAAGTGGACGAGCTGGAATTGTCTGTCCGTTCTGCGAACTGCCTCAAGAACGACAACATCGTTTACATCGGCGATCTGATCCAGAAAACCGAAGCAGAAATGCTGCGCACACCAAACTTTGGCCGCAAGTCTTTGAACGAGATCAAAGAAGTGCTGTCCGGTATGGGTCTGCACCTCGGCATGGACGTAGAGGACTGGCCGCCCGACAATATCGAAGATCTGGCCAAGAAATTCGAAGACCAGTTCTAAGAGAAATTGCGTCTCACCCGTGCACATTGAGCGCACGGGTGATACACGCGAATAACTGGGCAATTCTGCCCCAATGACGAGGCTGGCACGCATCAGACCTCTGCACAAAGCATAATTAGGAGATACCTCAAATGCGTCACGCAAGCGGCTACCGCAAGCTCAACCGGACCCATGAACACCGCAAGGCGATGTTTGCAAACATGGCCGGTTCGCTCATTGAACATGAGCAAATCAAAACAACTTTGCCAAAAGCAAAAGAACTCAAGCGTATCATCGAAAAGCTGATCACACTTGGCAAGCGCGGCGATCTTCACGCACGCCGTCAAGCAGATGCGCGCCTCAAGCAGGCGATGCACACAGCGAAACTTTTCGAAGTGCTTGGACCACGTTACGCAGAGCGTCAGGGCGGCTATGTGCGCGTTCTGAAGGCCGGCTTCCGTTACGGTGACATGGCGCCAATGGCGATCATCGAATTCGTTGACCGTGATATCGACGCAAAAGGTGCAGCAGACCGCGCGCGCCTCGTCGAATATGTGGACGCAGACGAGGCATAAGCCACTTCTGACGAACAAGACATTAAAAGGCCTCGCAAGCGCGGGGCCTTTTTTTACGGCACGCCTTTTCACTGTTGCGCATTTGCGCATTACAGATGAGCATTAACTATAAATTCTTTAGGAAATGAACGGTTTTGGCCTAACCATATGATTGCAGGTGAATTTTATGAAAATTTGACTACAATTTTAGGTTGACCTATAGCCCCAGACATTGAGATAATTAATATCATGTCCCTGCGAACAAGCGTTGATTATTATACGACACGGCTTTCGGCCTTGGCACCGGGCGGGTTTTTCTTCGCCCTGCACATCCGTTTTGCCTTGCCACTGATGCATCACCAAACCTACCCGCAGGGCTGGACCGATTTGTATACAGAGGAGGCTTATGCGTTACGCGATCCAATCATAGCTTGGGGCTTTAGTGAGGTTGGAACATCGCGTTGGACTGATATTAAAATACCTGACCCATTTGATATTTTGGGACAGGCGCGCTTATTTGGTATGATCCACGGCTTTGCCGTGTCTTGTGGCCCGATGAAGTCACGCACGATTGCTTCTGCGGCACGTGCGGACAGGGAATTTACAGACGATGAAATGCTGGAATTCTCGCGATTGATCCAGCAACTACACGCACTCACGGAGCCCCCAAAGTCCTTAACGGACGCCCAAATCGAAGCCCTGCGGTGCGTTGCCAATGGGGATCGTCATGCAGCTGCCGCCGCACGTTTGAACATCTCAGAGAGCGCGTTTAAAGCGCGTCTTACTGCTGCCCGCGCAAGTCTTCTTGCGCGCACTACAGCCGAGGCCATCCAACGGGCAAGGGATTACAGGCTGCTTTGACCTCTCCACTGGAGGCTCAAGCAGGGTTGTGTGACCCTTTAACCCCCCTGCCAGGAGGCCTCTACCATGCACAGCACAACTCTTTCGTTCGCCAATATGCACAACCATGGCGAGCTATTCGCTAACATCCTTCGCGCTCGCCGCGAGTCTTTCATTGTCAAAAATAACTGGAATCTGCCCGAAACCATGGGCATGGAATACGACCAGTATGACACCCCCGTCTCCCGCTGGCTTGCCGTTCATGATGACACGGGACGTGTTCTCGCAGGTGTCCGCCTGACGCCCACGACCGCCCGTTGCGGTATCTACAGCTATATGATCCGCGATGCGCAGCGCGGCTTACTGGAGAGCATTCCCGACGATCTGCTGTATGGCGAGGCCCCCGTTGAGACATCGACATGGGAGGTCACGCGCGGGTTTGTCACCCATGATATCCCTGCCGGATTGCGTCAACGGGTCCGCGCCCATCTGGTGCTCCAAATGCTGCGCACATCGCGCGAAGAGGGGATCAGCAAGATGCTTGCACTGCTTCCGTCCAACTGGGGCCGTTGGGCGAACCGCTGCAACCTTGATATGAAGGCCGCGGGTCGCAACATGAACATGGGCGGCATTGACTATCAGGCGGTTTGGATCGACTTTTCGACACAGCTACACTGATACTTTCAAAAGGGTGCGTGGGGGCATAGATTGCCCCCATGACCGACCTATTCAACAGCACCCCGTCCGAGATTCCGGCAGGCCCGCGCCCGCTGGCAGATCGGTTGCGTCCGAAAACATTGGGCGAGGTCATTGGCCAAGAGCAGGTGCTCGGGCCGGATGCGCCATTGGGGATTATGCTGGCCTCTGGCTCACTGTCATCGCTGATTCTCTGGGGCCCGCCCGGCGTTGGCAAGACCACGATTGCGCGACTGCTGGCGGATGAGACCGATCTCCATTTTGTCCAGATCAGCGCAATCTTCACGGGCGTCCCCGATCTGCGCAAAGTCTTTGAAGCCGCCAAGATGCGCCGCCAGAATGGCAAGGGCACGCTTTTGTTCGTGGACGAGATTCACCGCTTTAATAAGGCGCAACAGGACGGCTTTTTGCCCTATATGGAGGACGGCACGATTCTTTTGGTGGGGGCCACGACTGAGAACCCCAGCTTTGAACTGAACGCTGCTGTGCTGTCACGCAGTCAGGTGTTGATCCTCACGCGCCTTGATCTGGGCGATCTGGAGCGGCTGATGCAGCGCGCCGAGAAAGACCTTGGCCGCGCGCTGCCGCTGACGGGGGATGCCCGCGACGCACTGATGGAAATGGCTGACGGCGATGGCCGCGCTTTGCTCAATCTGATCGAGCAAGTCTCGGCGTGGAAAGTAGACGGCAAGATCGACCGGACCGGCCTGACCAAGCGGTTGATGAAGCGGGCCGCGAAATACGATAAGTCGGGCGAGGAACATTACAACCTGATTTCCGCCCTGCATAAATCGGTGCGCGGCTCCGATCCAGATGCCGCGCTATACTGGTTTGCACGGATGCTGGAGGGTGGGGAGGACCCGCGTTATCTGGCGCGCAGGTTGGTACGCATGGCCGTTGAAGACATCAGCCTCGCGGACCCGCAGGCGCAAGCGGTCTGCCTGCAGGCGTGGGACACCTACGAGCGGCTGGGCAGCCCCGAGGGAGAGCTGGCACTTGCGCAGGCGGTGACCTATCTTGCTTTGGCACCGAAATCCAACGCCAATTATGTGGCCTATAAAGCCGCGCGGGCTGCGGCCAAACAGTTCGGCTCCGAGCCGCCGCCGGCTCATATTCTGAACGCGCCGACGAAGTTGATGAAAGAGCAGGGTTTTGGGGCGGGCTATGCCTATGATCACGACGCCGAAGACGGATTTTCGGGGCAGAACTATTTCCCCGAAACCATGAAACGCCCGATCTTTTATGTGCCTGTGGATCGCGGGTTCGAGCGTGACCTCAAGAAACGTGTCGAATTCTTCGCAGGACTGCGCGCAAAGCGGGCTAAGACTTGACCAGCGGCCCACATTCGGCCAAGGCACAGGCATGATAACACCTGTGATCTCTGTGGCGATTGGCGGCGCGTTGGGCGCAGTAGCGCGTTACCTCGTGGGGCTGGCCGTGGCCTTCCCTTTGGGCACGCTGACCGTTAATGTGCTAGGCTCACTGGCAATCGGTTTGGTCTGGGCGCTGTTCGCGGCGCGGGGCTTGCAGGCTTGGTTGCCTTTGGTGATGACCGGATTTTTAGGAGGCTTTACGACGTTCAGCGCGTTTAGCCTCGATACACTGCGCCTTGTTGAAGGTGGCCGGATCGCGGCGGCAGGGGGCTATGTTTTGGCCTCTGTGCTGCTGTCGCTTTTGGCCTGTGCCTTTGGACTGTGGCTTGCAAAAGGAATGACAACATGAGCGGCGTGCAAACCCGTGTAATCGGCCCCGATGATGGCGACCAGCGGCTTGACCGCTATATGCGTCGCCTGTTCCCGCATGTGACCCAAGGGCGCGTGGAAAAGATGTGCCGCAAGGGCGACATCCGCGTGAATGGCGGGCGTGTAAAATCGAACACCCGCTTGGAGGTGGGCCAGACGATCCGTATCCCGCCACTGCCGACCGAGGAACAGGCGGCGGCCACCGCGTCATTGCTCAAGCACGGCGTGACCAAGGCGGATGCCAAGCTGATCCAGTCCTGCGTGATCTACAAAGACGATCACATCATTGCGATCAACAAGCCCGCCGGTTTGGCGACGCAAGGCGGCTCAAAAACGCACCGGCACGTCGATGGCATGGCCGAGGCCTTGATGTTCGGCTACGAAGAAAAGCCCCGCTTGGTGCACCGGTTGGACAAGGACACTTCGGGTGTCTTGCTCCTTGCGCGCACGCGTATGATGGCCAAGCAATTGACCGAAAACCTCAAGCACCGCGACACCCGCAAGATCTACTGGGCCGCCGTTGCTGGCGTGCCGCATCCCCGTGCGGGAACGATCAAATATGGTCTGGTGAAAGCACCGGGTCACGGCAAGGGCGGCGAGAACGAAAAGATGCGTTGTGTGCATCCGGGCGAGGTGGCCACGACCGAAGGCGCAAAGCGCGCGACGACGGACTATGCTGTCATGGATACACTAGCCAAACGGGCCGCTTGGGTGGCGTTGGTGCCGATTACAGGCCGCACCCACCAACTGCGCGCGCATATGGCCGAGATCGGGCATCCGATCATCGGCGACGGCAAATATGGTGGCTCTGAGCAAGAAAACCTCGGCGACGGTTGGGGCTCTGGCATGGGCGAAGATATCGGGCGGAAAATGCACCTGCATGCGCGCTCTTTGACGATCGAGCATCCGGTGACAGGCAAGACGCTGACGCTGGTGGCGGATTTGCCTCCCCATATGCAGTCCACTTGGAATTTTGTCGGTTGGGTCGTGGAGCACGCGCCCTTTGATCCGTTCAATATGCCCGATGCCTGATCTGCGCTTGGTGATCTTTGACGTCGACGGCACGCTGGTCGACAGTCAGGCCGAAATCATGGCCGCAATGGCCTGTGCCTTTACAAGCCAAGGCATGCCGATGCTGGACCGTCCAACGATCCTGTCGATCGTTGGGCTGTCGTTGCATGAGGCCTTTGCAAAGCTGTGCCCGCAGGTCGATGGCGCCAAGCGGGCGATCCTTGTGCAGGCCTATAAGGATGCGTTCAACGATCTGCGCGGGCCTGACGGCAATGCCGAGCTGTCACCAATGTTTGCAGGCGCACGCGAGGCTTTGCTCACTTTGCATGCGCAGCCTGAGATGTTGCTGGCGGTGGCAACGGGCAAGTCCAAGCGCGGGCTCGATAAGATGATTGAGCGGCACGGGTTGGAGGGGCTGTTTGTCAGCCAGCAAGTTGCTGATTTCCATCCCAGCAAACCGCATCCTGCGATGGTTTTGGCGGCGCTGTCAGAGACAGGCGTTGATCCCAAGCGCGCCGTGATGCTCGGGGATACGACCTATGATATGGATATGGGTCGCGCGGGCGGTGTGGGCACGATCGGGGTGAGTTGGGGCTATCACGAGGCAGCGACCTTGAACGCCGATATCCTGATCGACAGCTTTGACGCCCTCCCCAATGCAATTGACCAATTAACGGGACAGACGACATGAGTTTGCTCAAGCAAAAAAGGTTCTGGAAAACCGCGACTGTGGTGGACCGTGACGGTGGTTTCGGGGTCGCGCTTGATGCGCGCACGGTCAATACGCCGAACAAGACACCGCTGGTTTTGCCGACGTTCCAAATGGCCGAGGCCATTGCGGCGGAATGGGACGCGCAGGTCGAAAAAATCGATCCGTTAACCATGCCGGTGACGCGCGCCGCCAATTCTGCCGTGGATAAAGTCGCGCCACAGCAGGCCGAAGTTGTGGCCAATCTGGCGAGCTACGGGGATAGCGATTTGTTGTGTTACCGCGCCGCAGGACCCGTCGAATTGATCGCGCGTCAGGCCGAGAAATGGGATCCGGTTCTGGACTGGGCCGCGCAAGAATTCGGCGCGCGTTTGAACGTCTGCGAAGGGGTGATACACATTGATCAAGACGCTGCGTTGCTTGCGAACCTACACGCAGAAGTCGCCTCCATGAGCAACTTTGCCCTTGCGGGTGCCCACGACTTGATCGCGATTTCGGGGTCACTCATTCTTGCGCTCGGGGTCACCCGAGGGGCCTTGGCGCCGGAAGATGCGTGGCTGCTCTCGCGGCTTGATGAGCATTGGCAAATCGAATTATGGGGCGAAGACGAGGAAGCGATGGCGCATGAGGCCTTGAAGCGGGAAGCCTTTCTCAACGCCGAACGATTCTATCGGATGTCGCTAATCTGACAAAGGCAGATCATTTGGCTTGTTAGAAGCGGTTTGGCGGGCGATTCGGCCTGCGGTGGCCCTCAGTTTTACAAATGGCAGTCTTGACCTTTGGTGATAACTCCGCACAATATTTGGCGATTGGTAGGGCGACCTATTCATGACACTCAACGCCCTTCGGGGCAAAAAACGAACGTCCCAAAAAATGGGATGGATACTCAGGAAGAGGTAAAAATGAAAAAAACCGTATTTCTCGGCGCATTGACTGTTGCAGGTCTCGTCGCTGGTGTTGCGTCCGCTTCGACGCTTGACGATGTCAAGGCACGCGGCGCGCTCAACTGTGGCGTAACAACTGGCTTGGTTGGCTTTGCTGCACCAGACGCAAATGGCGTTTGGGAAGGTTTCGACGTTAGCGTATGTCGTGCGGTTGCTGCTGCTGTTTTCGGCAACGGCGACGCTGTTGAATTCGTTCCAACAACAGGTGAAACACGTTTCACAGCGCTTGCTTCTGGCGAGATCGACCTGTTGGCACGTAACACAACATGGACATTCTCCCGCGACACAGACCTCAAGTTTGATTTCGTTGGCGTGAACTATTACGACGGCCAAGGCTTCATGGTTCCAAAGGCACTGGGCGTTTCGTCCGCCAAGGATCTTGATGGCGCGACTGTTTGTATCCAGACAGGCACAACCACAGAGTTGAACCTTGCTGACTACTTCCGCACAAACAACATCAGCTACCAGCCTGTTCCTATCCAGACGAACGCCGAAGCTCAGCAGCAGTACCTTGCTGGCGCATGTGACGTGTACACAACTGACGCATCCGGCCTGGCCGCGACACGTGCGACTTTTGAAGCACCTGGCGACCACATCCTTCTGCCAGAAATCATCTCCAAAGAGCCACTCGGCCCGCTTGTTCGCCACGGCGACAACGACTGGGGTGATATCGCAATGTGGACATTGAACGCGCTGATCTCTGCTGAAGAGCTGGGCGTCACATCTGCAAACA
>Ga0213861_10001187_pt1 | contig 23102 bp, 22 predicted proteins | sample PICome_4_FD_160110 | JGI IMG/M metagenome (GOLD analysis project Ga0213861, IMG submission 160110) | Coastal seawater microbial communities near Pivers Island, North Carolina, United States - PICO131 | ecosystem: Environmental > Aquatic > Marine > Coastal | place: USA: North Carolina... | reverse complement strand
CCCTGGTGCAAGCCAGATAAGATCAGACGGAGGGAGTACACAGCCAGCGAGTCATCAGTACTCCATTCCAGCAACAAACGGAGGTAATTCAATTTTAGGACCGTATATCGCTATAGGTGGTGGATTTGGGGGTAGTTCTTATAGAGCGTATGCACCAGGAATTGCAGGTGGCAATGGCGGCTCTGGAGGAGGGTCTAGCGGATATAATGATAACGCAGGAACGTTTTATGGTGGATCTGGAACTGTTGGTCAGGGGTTTCGAGGAGGAAACTCTACCATGGCTTATCGCTCAGGTGGTGGCGGGGGAGCAGGAGGAGAAGGGGTAGGAACTGTATATCAGTCTGATGGTGGACCAGGAATACTAAACGATATTTTAGGGTATAACTTATACTGGGCTGGTGGTGGAGGCGGTTCTGCATATTCTCTTTCTAATGGAGGAACAGGAGGAATTGGAGGAGGCGGAGGTGGTGCAGTAGGAACTGCTCCAGGAGGCGGTTCCGCATTAAACCCAGGAGAAGCTGGTTTAGGCGGAAGCCCAAATAGTCAAACAAATACTAGAGGTGGTAATGCAGGGGTAAATACTGGTGGTGGTGGTGGTGCAGGATCTCACTATAATGCTAACAACAATGGAGGAGAGGGAGGATCTGGAATAGTTATTGTTAGGTATCCAACAAGCTCTCCATCTTTAATTGTTTCTCCGTCTACACTAGATGGAATAACAATAGAGAATGCTGCTCCATCAGCTCAACATATTAAAGAAAATTTTCCATCAAGTATTGACGGATTGTATTGGATTGACTTACCAACAGTTGGTCCTAAGCAAGTTTATTGCATAATGGACTCAAACTATGATGGAGGTGGATGGATGATGATGATGAAGGCCACAAGGGGTACAACGTTCAACTTTGATTCTACACATTGGACAACAGCTACAACATTAAACCCAACTCAAACAAATACCTCAGATGGTGATGCAAAATTTGATGTTATGAATTATTTTCCAGCAAAAGATATGATGGCAAGGTTCCCAGATATAGGTTCAGGGGGAAGCATTGCTGGCAGAGGAATGTGGACTTGGCTACAAAACAATTTTTATCGCGGTTCACGAATTGTTCCAATAACATTTTGGTCAAGCGTAACAAATTGGTTTATTGGAGATGCAAGACTTTTTTCTGGATGGGGAAATGGAGTTTTTTCTTCTCAAGTAGATGTACGTTTTTATGGTTTTAACTTTAGAAATAATCCTGGTTGGGGTAGGACCAGGTGGGGATTTGGATGGAATGAAAATGGTGGAGGATTATATCCAAATGGAAACATGGACTCAGATGACGTTTCAGGTGGAATAGGAATGACTGGAAACTTTCAAAGCTATTCTGCAGGAGACAGGATCAACTGTTGTCAAAATACTACAGGGATGAATAGATCAGCAAGAGTAGAGTTATATGTTCGATGATCATTTAATGGTATAATTTTGTTATGGCTACTTTTTCAAAACTACCTCTTTCAGGATCTACCAACGGTAAGATGATTGCGGTTTCTGCAACATCCACCCCTGGAACAATAATTCATACAGCAGTATCTGGAACATCATCAATAGATGAATTGTGGATATATGCCACGAATTCTTCAGCATCTTCAGTAAAGCTAACTATGGAGTATGGAGGAACTACTGCAAATACTGACAACATAGAAATAACGATTTCAGGAGAGTCTGGATTAATATTAATATCTCCAGGATTGATACTTCAAAACAGCCTTGTTGTTAGAGCTTTTGCTGGTACAGCAGATGTTATAAACATTGCTGGATATGTTAATAGAGTTTCCTAGATGATATAATAAAGATATGTCATTTCCAGGAAATTATAATATTAGATATTACAAAGGTGATCTTTATCAATTTGTAATCCGTCCAAAAACTACTGCAGGAGATATTTACCCAGTAGATGATACAACGTATGACGCTTATTTTAGAATTTCAACTTCTAGAAATGGTTCATCTGGTAGCACTCAAGAAGGAAGTACGGCAATTGGAGACAATTCAGTTACCTGTGAAATAAGACCAGATGTTGGAAACTCCTTAACTCCAGGAACAACTTACTACTATGATGTTTCTATTCAAGATAAAGAAAATGCTAATATAGTTTATACACTTCTAACAGGAACGATATCCGTTACAGGAGATATCACTACACCATGACAGCAAACGTTTTTGATGTTGTAGTTAATTCTGATGACATAGTTGTCTTTGCACCGCCATCAGTAATCGATGTTGGTGTTGATTTTGGTCCACAGGGCCAAAGAGGGGCAACGTTTTATGCAGGTTCTGGTAATCCAAATGATGTTACGGTATCAGAAAACGTATTTGGAGATGTTGTTGTCCCCGTAGATGGAGATGTATATATAAATACAGCCGCAGGAGCAAACTACGGATGGCTTTATATTTATAATCCAAAGATTTCTGGAGATAACTGGGATCAAGTGCTTAGATTGTCTCCTCCAATATATAGCAGGAATGTTGAAGAAATTTTTACGGCAGGAACAGCCACAATGAGTATACCTACATCAGATATTATTCCTTTAGGGGTGGTAGTTTCTGGTCCATATTCTTATGTAGTTAATTTAACTCCAATAGGATCAGACCCAATTGTTCTGACAATAAACTCTCAAACTGTTTCAGGATCAAATTTATTAATAGCCATTGAAGGAATTAAATATTCTGGCGGTAGCTGGACAGCGTTAGATTCAGAAGCAATTGATATTGCTACTCTTATCACAGTGGTATAATTCTAGTAGGTGATTATATGTCTCAACCAGTAGGATTTCAATATAAAAGTCGTATACCGACATTATCAGACGATGCAACAATCGTTGAAGCTTTAAAAGTCTATCATTATGGAGTAGATGATTGGTCTACTGAAGAAATTCCAGATGATAGTATTGAGGGAAATTTTAGAGGAATTGACACAAGGTTGTCCACTGCTGAATCTCAGCTTTCTGGATTAAGTGGATCTTATGTAGAACTTATTTCTCAAACCTTAACCCCAAACATACTTACTGGACAATCAACAACAACAATACCTATTACAATAAGGGCTATATCATCTCAAACTGCTCCATTGCAGCAATGGCAAAATTCTTCATCTGTAAGTGTTGGTGGAATTGGAATAGCGGGAAACATGAATTTAGCTGGATACCTAACTCTTGGATCAATAACCCAAGCAACGACTACTGGTTTAAATATAGTTTTAGGAAATGCATTACACAAAGGCATAACAGTAAGATCTCAATCATCTCAGACAGCAAATATTCAAGAATGGCAGAATTCATCAGGAACTGCCCTATCTTGGGTAAACAAGGATGGTAAATTTTATTATGATGGTCATGAAATTTTGGGAGGATCGTCCTATTCATCAGATGCCCCAACCAACCCAGCAACAGGAAATCTATGGGTAGACAGCGATACCCTTGAAACATTCGTATATACTGGAAGTAATTGGGTATCAACAATATCATCATTCCTTTCTGAAAAAGTAACTGGAGACGGAGTTTCTAGTATTATTGCTTTAACTCAGGCAGAATATGATGCAATTGTAACCAAAGATCCTGCTACCTTATATGTGGTGACACCATAATGACCAGCACAAAGTTATATTTGGGAGAAATTAGAATTGGCGGCGCAGATCAGCCTGCTATAATTTCATCAAGTACTGCATCATCAACCACAAATGTAACTATAGGTTCAGATAGCTATGTTGTGTATAAATTTACTGGAGCAGGATCGGTTACAATATCATCGGGCGGAGTCCTAGATGCTTTAGTTCAAGGTGGTGGGGGAGCTGGAAACGTTGTAGATGGTGCTGGAGGTGCTGGAGGTGGCGGGGGTCAAGTGGAAAGGACAAGTTTGTATATCCCAGAAGGTACTTGGCCTATTAGGGTTGGAACAGGAACAGCAACCTATTTATCTATGTCCCATCCAGCAGGAACTTCTGAGTTTTATGGAATAGCATCGGTTGGTGGAGCTCCTGGAGCTCAGTATAGGGATAGAATGTGTGGTGGAGGTGCTTGTGGTTCATCATACTCAAATTCTGGTATAGGAGCTCCATCTTCAGGTATGTATTATCAAGGAAGAATCGGCGCACAAATGCGTGGAGGTAATTGTGATAGTAGAAATGGTGCTGCTGGAGGAGTAGCTGGAGATGGAAATGGTGTAGGATATAATCCAGGATCTCAATGGGGTTCACCAGGAGAGCTTGGTTGTGGAGGAAATGCTGGAAAGCCAATGACAGCAAATACTGGAAATGGTGGGAATAACGGTACAAGTGGAAATAGTGGAATAGTATTAATAAGGGTGAAGGTCTAATGGCACATTTTGCTAAAATAGATAAAAATAACAAAGTTATTGATGTGATTGTAGTAGATAATGAATTTTTAGATGGAAAAGATTATCCAGATGCAGATTCAATAGGCGAGAAATATTTAAATGATAATGGATTTGTTGGAAAATGGATTCAAACTTCATATAATAATAATTTTAGGAAAAATGTAGCATCAATTGGATCTATATGGGATAAAACGAGAGATTGTTTCTATAATGAAGAAAAACCACATGAAGAGTGTTTTTGGAATGAAGAACTTATGAGATGGATACCACCCAAAAATAAATGGGCTGAAGGAATAGATAATCCACCACCATATCCATTAGAGGATGTATAGCAATGATCGGAATGCATTTTAATGAGGACAATTTTTCAGTACCATCTCAAATATCTTGGATAAGATTTTGGGACAATCAAACATATTGGAGACAGATACACTTAGGAGTAGATGTATATGATTGGACAAGGCTTGATTATTTGATTGATGAAGTTTATGTAGGAAAGAATATAGTTTTTACAATAGGTGGATGTCCACAATGGATAGCTAGAGATCCAGATCAGGAAAATGCTGCAGAGTGGATAGGTGTAGGTTCAAACTCTCTACCATCTTCTTCTGGTGGCATAGATGGATATGGAACTACATATTCTAATGGGTATGATGAATGGAATAAATTTATATGGGAGCTTGCAACAAGATATAAAGGAAAAATAAAGGCATATGAAATTTGGAATGAACCTCAGCTCGCAGATTTTTTATATCCTTGGGATTCTACAATGAGAGAGGCTCTTGCAAGAATGACTCAGAGAGCCTATAACACTATAAAGAGTATTGATTCAGATGCACTTGTTCTAGCTGCTTCAGTTCTTCCAAGGACATCAAGCGGGGGCATGACAAGAGGTGGACTATGGTGGTCAGCACTACAAGACAAAGGCTGGCCCGTAGATAGAGTAACTTGCCATATTTATCCAGAAAACGGTACAGGTCCTGAAAAGTGGAATGAATATCTTGGAGATGTTTTAGATGCAATTACAGCATATGGAGCACCATCTAAATTATGGATAACAGAGACAAATTATAATGTACCATTTGGAGATATTATCGATGACGTTGATGGATATGATTATGTTAGTCAAACTCTAGACTACGCTGGAGGCAGGTATGTTTTTTGGTATACTTGGGATTATTCAAGTTATTTGGGCGGATTAGATATAAGCTATGGATCTGGTGCTCTTCAAGCAATGGTAGATTATGAAGAGTCGCCGCTTTCATCAAATAACGGAACTGCCTACCTTGGAAGTTTAAAAATTTACTTATAAAGATTTTTTGCTATATATGATATAATTTATAGGGAGGAATAAAATGGCAACGAACTATAAATATTCACAAACTCAGGGTACTGCAAGCACAGGAACTTATGCAACTTTATATACAACACCTGCCGCAACTCAAGCGGTAATTTCAAGTTTGGTTATAACAAACCAATCTTCTTCTGCTGTTACAGTAAGAATTGGACTGGATACAACTGAAGGAGAACCCAGTGCTAGCGAGTGGCTCGTCTATGACGCTGCTATTGCTGGTAATGACACGGTTGCTTTAACCCTTGGTGTGACGTTGGATGCCGCGAAGTTTGTGCGCGTGTCTTCGTCTGCTGATACTTGTAACTTTACTGCATTTCTTTCGGAGATTTCATAAAAAATGGCTATACAATCTTTTAGTCAAGCAGGTTTACCTAATACTAATACTAATTTTATTTCTAGTGCTGACTTTTCTAATACACCGACTGGCACTTACACAGACGGAGGTGTGAACTACAAATACGTTTCTTTTCTTAGCACAGAAACCCTTACCGTAACTGCTGCTGGTATTGCAGATATATTAATTATCGCTGGTGGTGGTGGTGGTGGAACTAACAGCAGTCCAAGTAGTTCGTTCCAGAATGGTGGTGGTGGCGGTGCTGGCTCAATTTGGGAATACAGCGATGTTTATTTGCCCGAAGGAAGCATAGCTGTTACTATTGGCGCTGGTGGAAGCGCGATGTCTGAGGGTAGTCCGTCAGGATTGTTAAGTCTTTCTGAGTATGGTGGTGGTCGTGGTGGTGGAACCAACTCAGGACCGCGTGTTGGCGGCAGTATGGGTGGCAGTTCTGGTGGATCTTATGCAGGGCAAACTCTCCAGCCGTTGATCGTCAATGGCGGCAATCAACGCGGGTACTCTGGTGGAACTGGTTCGACACAGGCTGATATCAATGCTGGTGGCGGTGGCGGAGGTGGCGCGAGCGCAAAGGGTTCTGCTGGATCAGGAAGTAATGGTGGCGCTGGTGCTGCTGGCATTAGTTCGAGCATTACTGGTTCGGCAGTAACTTACGCTGGTGGTGGTGGTGGCTCTAAGGGTTACTCGGCTGGATCTAATGGCGCTGGCGGTGCTGGTGGTGGTGGAGCAGGCAACGCCAATGGAACAGCAAACACAGGTGGTGGTGGCGGTGGTGCTACTTCTACAGGAAAACTCGGCGGCTCTGGTGTAATTATCGTACGAGTGAGGACTAACTAATGACTATTTCTAAACTATCAACAGCACTTGGTGCAGGATCAGATATTCCTACAGCGGGTAGGTTCGCACAGATTTCTAGCGGTGGCACTCGTACTACATACACGGATGGTGGTGTGACGTATGAGGTGAGGACGTTTACGTCTTCTGATTCGCTGGTTGTGCAGTCGTCTGGTGTAGTTGATGTAGTTGTTGTTGGCGGCGGCGCTGGTGGGGCTAAACGAACTGACGGCGGTGCTGGCGGTGGCGGCGCTGGTGGAATAATTTCAGTAAGTAATTACTTTATTCCCGGAGGAACCCACACTGTTACTGTTGGTGCTGGTGGTGCTGGAGTTTCTGGAGCATTACAGGATGGAATAAAGGGTAATACATCTTCTTTCTTAGATTTAATAGCACCGTTTGGCGGATTAGGTTTAGCAGCATCTGGCGCTCCTTTAGGACAACCCGGTGGTAGTTGTGGTGGTGGTGGTTCAGGTGGTTCAGGCTTTACTTTAGGAGGTTTAGGGGTTGGTTTTGGTCAAAATGGTGGTAATGGAATTGGTGGAGCGACTAATGATAGAGCTGGTGGCGGCGGAGGTGGAACAGGAACCGTAGGAGCAAATGCTACAACTGCTGTTGGTGGTAGTGGTGGAAATGGTGTTGCTGATTCTATTACTGGTTCATCAGTTACTTATGGCGGTGGTGGGGGTGGTTCTTCTCCTGCTAGCGGAGCAGGGTCTGGTGGTTTAGGGGGAGGTGGAGCCGCATCATCAACAGGGACTGGAACAAGTGGTACAGCAAATACGGGAGGCGGTGGTGGTGCAACTTCAGGAAGTGGTAGTAGTGGTGCTGGCGGTTCTGGTGTTGTCATTGTCCGTACCATTATTGGTGGTTCAGCAGCGGGTGTAGCAGCGTCTGGTGGAACGGAAACAACGTATGTCGCTGATGGTTCTAATGGTGTTGCAGGTAAAACCTACAAGGTTCATTCGTTTACTTCGTCTGGTTCGTTGAGTGTGAATGCTCAAGGGTTTGTGGATGTTCTTGTTCAGGGTGGTGGCGGTGGTGGTGGAAGAGAGCGCGCTGGTGGTGGTGGAGCAGGAGGCCATGTTTATATTCCTAGTACCTTTTTGAAAGCAGGAGCCTTTACCGTTACCATAGGCGCTGGTGGTGCTGGAGGAGGTCCACAGGGAAGAAATGGAGCTGGACAAAATGGAGAAGCCTCGCGTTTGGGAAATTATTATGCTCCTGGCGGTGGCGGAGGCGCTGGTGATACAAGTGCAAACTCAACAAGTGCTGGTTTAAATGGTTCATCTGGCGGAGGCGCTGGTGGAACAAGTGGAGCATCTTCTGGAGGTCTTGGAGTTTCTGGTATTGGCAACAACGGAGGTTCGAGTAGCAGCAATGCAGGCGGCGGCGGCGGAGGAGCTGGTTCCGTAGGTGGTAATAGCGGTGGAGCTGGAGGAGTAGGTGTTTCTAATTCTATTACTGGGTCTGCAGTTTTCCGTGCAGGCGGAGGTGGTGGTGCTCCCAGTGGAGCAGGAGGAAATGGTGGTGGTGGATCTGCACCTAGCACAGCAGGTACAGCAAATACAGGTGGTGGTGGCGGTGGTAATTATAGCCTTGGGACTGGAGGCAACGGCGGCTCAGGCATTGTAATTATCCGCTACCCAATAGACTAATATATGATAAAATACACAAAAAAAAGGAGGAAATAAAATGGCACATGCAGCAAAAATAGAGGATAATATTGTAAGAGAAGTAATTGTTGTACCAGATAACTTAGATGAAACAGAGTCTGATGCAGCAATCGAAGCATTCATTCATTCCATTGGATTGACAGGAAAATGGATTCGCACATCATATAATGCTTCTGAAAATGGATTTAGAGGAATATATGCAGGAATAGGATTTACCTATGATGCAGAACTTGATGAATTTGTACCTCCAGTATTTGAGGTACCAGAAGAATCTGTTTAGAGTTATAGATATAATTTGACGATACCCTACATAATTTGTGGGGTATTTGTCTTTTCTGCAAGTGCTATAATTAACATATGTCTAGTGGCTCTACATCTAATTATTCTTTAGCATATCCAGTACCTACAGATCCAGTAAATGTTGCGGGGGATATAAAAAGTCTTGCAGATGATATTGATGCTTTTTTAACTGCCCCAGCATTTATAAATAACCTAGCAATTGATGGCGGAAGTCTTGTAACAGATGCAGTAAGTGCAAATCTATTTAACACCAATGCTACTACTCTGAACATTGGTGGAGCAGCAACAGCAGTAAATATTGGAAATGCGTCTGGTCAGGTAAATTTTGTCGGAGATGTGAATGTTGCAACAGGAAAAAAATATGAAATTAACAACGTTTCAGTACTGACTGCAACCACTCTAGGGTCTTCAGTTGTTTCCTCAAGTTTAACTAGTGTTGGAGCTATTGCAACAGGTACCTGGAATGCAACAACAATTGCTGTAAACAAAGGTGGAACTGGATTAACCTCTTACTCAGTAGGAGACATTGTTTATGCCTCTGGATCTACCGTTTTGGCAAAATTATCAGGGATAGCAACAGGAAATGCTTTAATATCTGGTGGGGTTGGAGTGGCTCCATCATATGGTAAGGTAGGTTTGACCACACATGTTTCGGGAACTCTTCCTGTGACAAGTGGTGGAACAGGGGTAACGACTTCTACGGGAACAGGAAATGCGGTTCTTTCTGATTCCCCAGCACTTACTGGAACTCCAACATCAACAACTCCAGCTCCTTTAGACAACAGCACGAAGATTGCTACAACCGCATACGTTGTTGAAGCAGTATCAGAAGGCGGAAGCGGAACTATCGTTTATCAAGATGAAGCTCCAACAGTAGACCTTAGAAATGGTACGCTGTGGGTAGACAAGAATGGCGAAGCAGAAATGCTTAACGCTACTGATTTTTACACTAAGATACAGATAGATGAAATGCTTTCTGGAGCAGGAGTAAACCCATTCTTTTTAATGGGTGCATGATATACTTTATCGATCTACATGATATAATTAATGTGAGGATGATATGACAACTATAAGTACAACAGCCAGACCAGCATATGTGTATGATGAAGGTGAAGATACTTGGTATCCTGTGGGTGCACAAGCACTTGCCTTTGTAACTACCTATGTCTATACTGCTACATCTTCTCAGACATTTTTTTCTGGGGTAGATGATAATTCTTTAACCTTATCTTATACCGTGGGGGCAGTAGAGGTGTTTTTAAATGGAGTGCTTCTTACTCCATCATTAGATTACTCTGCTTTAAATGGAACATCTGTAACTATTACATCTGGAGCAACACTAAATGATATTTTGGTTGTAGTTGCTTCTGATACATATGAAGTAGCTAATACCTATACCCAAACAGCAGTTGATTCACTGGTAGATGGATTAAAGTCAGAATCTATGATAATAGTTAATCATGGAACAGATGCAAACTATGCAAGACCAACAGGAATTGGAGCGGCATACTGGATTGGAAGTGCAGAACCAGTTAATGCTGAAGCTTATGATATGTGGTGGTCTGCCTAATGCCTTTAAAAGTTTTTGACGGAGCAGCTTGGGTAAATACTGGTGGTGCTCCCACAGTTACTGTAGATGAAGGGGCAAGCAGTAATGCTACTTTTTCTACCCTAACAAACCCCTTTGGCAATGGAAAAAATTATAGATTGGTAAAATTTTTATCAAGCGGAAGCCTTGTTGTTGAAGAAGAGGGCTATGCAGATCTTTTTGTTTTAAGCGCAGGGGGTTCTGGTGGTGGAGGATACAACTCAGGAAGCACATCCAGAGGCGGCGGTGGCGGTGGCGCAGGAGATATTCACGATACCACAGTTTCTGGGGGAGCATCAATCTTTATACCAGCAGGAACCCACACTATAACTGTTGGGCAAGGGGTTTCAAATTCTAATGGTCAAGATTCTTCCGCTTTTGGAGTTTTGTTAAAAGGAGGCCGTGTTGGAGGAACCGCCACTGGAGGATACTCAGCAAATTGGTTCTCTCCTGGATCTGGAACAAATGAATACCATGCTGGCGGCGGCGGTGGAGGTGGGTACACGCAAAATGGAAACTCAGCAAACGGATCAGCCCCTGGAGGTGAGGGAGTACAAAGTAATTTTGATGGAACTCTAAGTTGGTATGCTGCTGGAGGTTCTGGCGGTGGCAGTGCAGCCTATGGAGCCAGTGGTGGCGTAAACGGAATATCTGGATCAGGCGGTGGCGGAAACGCTGTAGCAAATACAGGTGCAGGCGGAGGAGGCTCCACAACAACTGGCGCAAGAGGTCTGGGTGGTTCTGGAATAGTAATGTTGAGATGGGAAATATAAAATATTTTTTTATTATTTCTAAATTGCATAAGAAAAAAAATGGTATAATTTTAAAGAGGAGTTAATATGACTAGAGCAAGAGATACAGCAGATGGAGTTCGAGATCTACTGACAAACGCTCAAGGTGGATCTTATACTCTTGTACTATCGGACAGAGGAAAAAACATTGAGATGTCTGGGGGGGCAACTTTAACAGTTCCTCTAAACAGTTCTGTTTCATTTCCAATAGGTACATCTATTCTTATTACACAAACTGGATCATCACAAGTAACTGTTGCAGGATCGGTAGGTGTAACAGTTAACTCCTCCAATGGGCTAAAATTATATGGTCAATGGTCATCAGCTCTCTTAATAAAAAGGGCTACAGATACATGGCTTTTAAGTGGTGACACCACAGCATGACATTAGCTAGTTTTGGATTTGCTGTTTCTAAAAGACGTAGTAGATTTAATGCTGCTATTGGTGGTACTGAAACAACTGTAGCTAATTACAATGGTACTGGTGAAACATGGAAGATTCACACATTTACTGATAGTGGCACTTTTACTGTTACAAGTGCGCTTAAAACATTTAACTATCTTATTGTTGGTGGTGGCGCAGGTGGTGGACCAGGTGGCTCTTCAGTTAATCCAGATCGAATTGCTGGTGGAGGTGGTGGAGGTGGTCGAATAATTTCTGGATCAGATATAACACTCAGTACAACATCATATTCAATAGCTGTTGGCGGTGGTGGAGGTTCTGGTGGTGCTGGTGGAACGACTACAGCATTTAGCCAAACTGCTGGTGGCGGTGGTCCTGGAGCAAACTGTTGCTCTTCAGCGGGTGGATATTGGACTTCGGGTGGAACTGGAGGAAACTCTTGGCCTCCTGGTGGTACTACTGGTGGTGGCGTAGGAGGCTATGGAAACAATGGTTCCGAACCAGACCGTAAGCAAGGCGGTGGTGGTGGAGGGTCTACTGGAAATGGTAGTCAAGCTGCTGGTGGAAATACAGGTACGGGTGGAACAGGTGGAACAGGTGTCGTATCCACTATTAACGGAACTTCACTGGGCTACGGAGGAGGTGGAGGCGGATCTTCACCATGGGGAACAGGTGGAACTGGCACTCACGGTGGCGGCAACGGGGTGTCTGGAAACGGTTCAGGAGCGGCTGGAACCCGTGGTGGCGGCGGTGGCGGTAGTTCTTACTATTCTGGTGGTGGCAGCGGAGGCGGCGGAACGGTAATTGTTGCTTATAGGATTGCATAAAAAGTAATCAAACTGTTATAAATATCACTATTTCAAAAATCTTTATTTTTCAACAATATTAATAAAAATGTTACTAAAGTTATTGCATTTAAAGCTATAAAAGTGCTATACTCAATACTCACAAATTAAATCTAGAAAGGGTGTTTGTATGTCGTTTATTAACAAAAATGGATCAATTTCAGATCCATACCGCAATTTTATTCATGTTTCAAGGTATAGTCGTTGGCTGGAAGAAAAAGGCAGGAGGGAGACATGGGTGGAAACTGTAGATCGTTATATGGACTTCATGACAAATCACCTCGTAAAGAATTATGGGTATGAACAAAAAGATAAGACTTTTGCAGAAGTAAGAGATGCAATTCTTAGTCACAAGGTAATGCCCTCTATGAGAGCCATGATGACAGCTGGGCCAGCTTTAGAAAGAGACCATATCGCAGCATACAATTGCTCTTTTATCGCCGTAGATTCGCTCAGAGCCTTTGATGAGGCTATGTATATTTTGATGAATGGAACAGGAGTAGGTTTTTCTGTAGAACAGAAATATATTGAGAACCTTCCTATCGTTGCAGAAGAGATGTTTCAGACAAATACAACCATTGTTGTTGAAGATTCTAAATTAGGATGGGCAAAATCATTTAAGGAATTAATTGGTCTTCTAGTTACAGGACAGATTCCAGAATGGGATATGTCAAAGGTTCGTCCATCAGGAGCAAGGCTAAAGACTTTCGGAGGCCGTGCTTCAGGGCCAGAGCCTCTTAATGATTTGTTCAAGTTTACTGTTGAAACATTCTCTATTGCAAAAGGTCGTAGGCTCAAGTCCATTGAGGCACATGACCTAATGTGCAAGGTTGGAGAAGTTGTTGTTGTAGGTGGAGTACGCCGATCAGCACTTATTTCCCTGTCTAACCTTGATGACTTTGAAATGGCTAAGGCAAAGAGTGGTCAATGGTGGGAAACAGAAGGGCAGCGTGCTCTCGCCAACAACTCAGCGGTATATAATTCAAAGCCAAACACTGCTCAGTTCCTCCGTGAATGGAGAAACCTTTATGAGTCAAAGTCAGGTGAAAGAGGTATTTACAATCTTGATGCTGTTCGTAAGCATATTGATAAGTTTGATCGTAGAGACTCTTCAAAAGTTGCTGGCACAAATCCATGTGGAGAGATTCTATTGCGTGCTAATCAGTTTTGTAATCTGACTGAGGTAGTTATCGATGCAGAAGATACCGTTAAAACCCTATCCGCAAAGATCCGTCTGGCTACAATTCTTGGTACTTGGCAATCAACTCTAAGTAACTTTAAGTACATTCGTAAAACATGGCAAACAAATACAGAAGAAGAAAGACTGCTTGGAGTTTCATTGACAGGAATCTTTGGAAATAAGTTGACTGGAACACTTCATCCAGAACTTAATTCAATGCTTGATAAAATGAGAGAACTTGCAGTAAGCGAAAATGCCAAGGAAGCAGATAAGATTGGAATAAACCACTCTACTGCAATTACAACAGTAAAGCCCTCAGGGACAGTTTCTCAATTAACTGGAGTCTCCTCTGGTATTCATCCATGGTATTCAAAGTACTACATTCGTTCTGTTCGTGCAGACAACAAAGATCCACTAACAGCATTCCTCAAGGACTTTGGTGTTCCAAATGAACCTGATGTGATGAAGCCTGATATGACTACAGTCTTCTATTTTCCAATCAAGGCTCCAGATAACGCTACGGTAACAAAGGATCTTTCAGCAATTGATCATCTTGAAGTTTGGAAAGCATATAGAACACACTGGACAGAGCATAATCCATCTGTAACTATCAATGTTGCAGAGGATGAATGGTTAGATGTAGGTGCTTGGGTGTTTAAGAATTTTGACTCAATTGGTGGAGTTTCATTCCTTCCATTGTCTGAGCATTCTTATAAACAAGCGCCATACCAAGAAATAACAGAAGAAGAGTACAATAAAGCGGTGAAATCAATGCCAGAGAATATTCCTTGGCAATCACTTCCACTTTATGAACTAGAAGATACAACAACTGGCTCACAGGAATTAGCATGTACTGCTGGAGCATGTGATGTTGTAGACCTAGTTTCTGCGTAATAGGTTGGTTGCGAAGCGGGGTAGCGTTTGAGGCTGCCCCGCTTTGCTATAATTAACTAGGAGAGTAAATGACAAACGTTTCTAATATGTACGCAGCAAAGCTATATTCAGAACATCCGATAGGTATTTGGCCTATTGATGATGATTTTCCATATATTTCTTTAATTACAAATCAACAAAGAAGGTTCGAAGCAGACTCTCCATATCTTGGTTGGAATATAACAAATGGAACAGCTAATGATTCTCTAGAACTACCAAATATAGGATCTCCTTTTTCTAGTGATATTTATGCTGGAATAGAAGGAAGTGTTCCTTTATCGGACGGAACTTATATAGAAGCAAAGAGTCCAGATACTTTTCTTTTTAGTGACTGCAGCGAAGAGCTTGAGACGTTTTGTATAAGTGCTTATGTTTACCAAGATTCTCTTTATGTATCTGAATATGAGATTGGGTATGAGTACTATGACGATGCAACATCTTCTTGGATTGAGGTATTTACGGTAATACCAACTACAGACAGAAGAGAATGGATTCATATACAAGATACTTTCCTTATTGAACAATTTGACTCAGATTACTGTCACATAATTTTCAGAGCCAAAGTGAATACTGGCGGAACTCCTGGAGACTATAACTTTATCTTTAATGGAATAACTGTTGGTCAATGGTCTGAACCATTTACTTCAAAAAGCTTGGGGGCAATAACAGAGGTCGCTCCAGCATCTTCTGGACTATCCAATAAAGTTGTTTCATCAGATCAATATGGGGTTCTTTCTCAGAATGCTTATTTTGTTTGTGAAAATGGAAAGGCTCTTGCAAAAAACAAAGGAATACCGATGATTTTTGGATCAGAGAATGTTACAAAGATATATCCATCACTAGATGGTTCTCCATCCTTCATTTTCCCAAACAAAGAGTTTTTTACAACTGACGGAATTTCTAAAGATTTTACATTGGAGTTTTGGATAAAAACAAGGCCATCTACAAAAGAATCAAGAAGAATCCTTGGACCAATAGATACAAATGATGGGGTTTATGTAAGTGAAGGATTTATTACCCTTGTTGTTGATGGGAAATTTTCATCTCATAACGTATCTTATTGGTATCGACCAATGCTTGTTCACATATATATAAAGGGAGATGCCTTTTATATGCTTATCAATGGAGAGCAGGTTGCTCAAATAACTGTAGACAAGAACACCGTGTCCCTTTCTGAAAGTGAATGGTTAGGCATTTATAGCTATGAAGATATAAATCTTATGGAGATTGATTGTCTGTCAATCTTTCCTTATGCAATACCTCTTCAACTTGCAAGAAAGCATTTTGTTTGGGGACAAGGAACTGACCCTCTTGAACTGATCAATGATTCATTTGATGGTGAAGAAGCAATTATAAACTTTGCAAATGCAAATTACACAGTAAATAAAGTGTATCCAGACATGGAAAGGTGGGATGCAGGATACTATAACAATCTAATTGCAAATACAAATTCTATCTCTGTACCAGACTACTCCTTGCCAGACATATATTTGGGAGGAAGAGATGTTGTTGAGTGGTATTCAGACTGCAAAGATCTAAACGATCTCTTATATCCAAGTGGAAACCATGCTAAAAATATATCATTTAGGCCAAATATTGAAGGTGATGAATGGGTGCCAATAACTGGAACAAACTGGACAGAGCCATGCTATCTAAACTTTACCTCTTTAACTTTTCTGTCCAACCCTCTAAGTTCTTTTTATGGAATCTTTGAAGTAGAGTCCGAAGTGATAGAAACAAGACCGCTTCTTCATATAGTAAATACTTTAAATGGAAAAAGATTTGAAATAAATATAACTGGATATGACATAACATATGAATTTGATGGGCAGGAATTGGCAGGTACAGGTTTTACTGTGGCGAATAGTCATTTTGCTGTAGGCATCCATATACCAACAATATCTGAATCTTTCAATTATGAACTAGCATCCTTCTTTGGTTCCCCAGAAGTACTGTCGATGTTTGTTGGAGGGAATGGAGTTTCAACATTTGAGGGTAAGATATACAGAATAGGTTTTTCTGATCAAGAAAACTATCAGTCAATATCCGAACATTTTCAAGAAAACGGAATTGCAGATAATGCAGATGAAGCTTTACTAGATGGACACTATGCTTCATACACCTTGTCTCCATTCTTTAGATACAATGCATTTTTCCTTGACATATCTGTTTCGTCTAAATGGGAAGAGTATTTTCCTCTATCATCTTTTGCATCATACATAGAGACAAGCGATGGAGCAACCGCCTATGACCTTGACTATCTACAGTTTAACTTTGGATACCCATCATTAACCACCATTGTAGAGACAACTATAGATAATCCAGATTGGACATACCAAGAGCTTTTTGAAGACTATAACGATCCTATTCAGAAAGATTATGGTATTTTAGATAATGCAGTTCTTTCTGGATATGCAGACTATGCGGATCTTGCAGGAAACATTATTACAGAATATCAAATTGATACATCTCAATCATCCCTTGATGCTTATGTTACTTTCCAACTCCTTGCTGAAGGAGCAGATGAGCCATTGTCAAGCTTTACTTATACAAAAAACTTAACAGACTCTTATACAGTTTATGCAGACAACCAAAACACCAACCTTGATCCATATAAATCTTATAAGACAAAGTTCAGGGTGATAGATGGAACAGTAATCTATCCACCAAAAGCAATAAATTTTAAAAACGTGGCAATGGTTGTGCATTTTGAAATTGAACAAGATGGCATAATAAGTAATCCGCTAAAAGTAAAGAACCTGGAGATTACCTCAAAGTCTCTTAATCAAAAATCACTCACAGCGATTGGAACTAAAACAGGAACTCCGATCTATCCATATGTAAAAACTGGAATATATTACAGTGGAAAATCAAAGAATCCAATTATGCTAGGTAAGCAAAATCTTCCATACTTATACTTAACGGAAAACACTGGAATCAAGGTTCTGGATACGGATGCTGATATTGAGTATGGCTCTTTAATCCCAGTAAACAGAAACAGAAGCGCAAATTACTTACTTGGAGCATTTCAATTATTTATGAAATATGATATATTCCAGGAAATTGGAACAACTCAAGCTATATTTTATTTAACGCATAGAGACGGAGATATAGAGTTTATTGTTACTCCAGTAGAGAGTCTTGGAAGATTGTATATATCGGCAAGAGACAAGTATACAAAACAAGAATACTCTGGAATATCTTTTTATCAAAACGGAATAAAGGTAGACAATCCATACATAGAAAAATATGAATGGAATGTAGTAGCCTTTTCATTTGAAGAGCCACTGGATATGAATAACTTCTCTGGATCTTTAAGTCTGTTGTTTGGTTGTACATACAGCAACATATCCTTCTTTAAATCAACTGGATTAAATGAGTTTGGCGTAACCATTGCTAGAACTTGGGAAGATGTTCTTTACGGAGATCAAGAAATAGATCCAGGGAATATAGTTGATTGGCAGTCTTGGTATGATGAAAACGGAGTACTTGAAATTCCAAACAAATGGAAAGATGTTTATGTCTTAGAAGAGGCACGACAGTTTTCCACTACCCCCAAAGAGATATATGCAACTTACACAGGTACAAATATCATAGTTATTGATGATAATACAGGTATGTCAGTGCAAAATGATCAATTCAGCGTATTCTCATCTGTGATATGGTTTGAACCATCATATATCCTTAAACCCGTATAATCTGCTATAATTCAACCATGAGTAATACTAGAAAGCCAAAAGTAGGCAAATCAAAAGCCACAATCATAGATAAAGGGTACGACTGGGGACTTTACTTCTGGAAACTTCCAGATGGACACCTTTTTAATGATGGTCAGGGAAATCTTTTAAACATTCCGTCAAGAAAACATGACTTATCAAATATTTCTGAACTAAGAAAAGCAGCAGCTCACTATGGACAGCCAGATGGAAGCCCATGGTTTTACGCTGGGATAAGTAGAATCAGTGATGAAGGTCACTCTGAGCAGGTAGACAGAATGAAAAATGGATTAATTCCAAACCTAAATGATATGGGAGCAGTTTACGATGCTCAACAGACACTCAAGAAATATGGAGCACAAGATTAATGGAAGAACAAAGAATTGCTATAAAGTACTCTGATGACATTGAGGTTGAGAATGAGTTTCTATCCAAAGATCCTTTCAACAAGTCATGGGAAGAGATCAAAGATTTTGATGGAATAAACACTAATTTTAAAAGAAGGACCACTAGAACAAACAATAAGTTGGAAAAATCAATAAACATTCCTGTAGATAGAGATGGCAGAGCCACTGGGTCATATGCTGTTTCAGCGGGAACGAGGGCTTCTGGCATTGATGGGGTCAAGTCAAAGCAAATGAATCCAGGAGAAGTTTTTAGAAATGGGTATGGACTTTTTGATGTTATAACACCGCCATATAACTTATACGAACTTGCAAATTTTTATGACACAAACTTTGCCAATCATGCAGCAATTGATGCAAAGGTGTCAAACACTGTTGGACTTGGATATAAGTTTGATGTAGCAAAAGACGTTATTCTTAGAATTGAATCAATGGAGAACGAAACAGCTATGCAAAAGGCTCGCCGCCGCTTAGATAGACTAAAAGGCGAGGCAATGGAGTGGATTGAAAGCCTAAATGATGATGATAGCTTCACTACAACAATGGAGAAGGTTCTTCTTGATCTTGAATCAACAGGAAATGGTTATCTAGAAGTTGGTAGAACAGTTACTGGAGACATTGGATACCTTGGGCATATTCCAGCTACAACAATGAGGGTACGCAGAATTCGTGATGGTTTTACTCAAATTATTGCAGGTAAAATAGTATACTTTAGAAACTTTGGAGCAACAAACCCTAACCCAATCACAGAAGATCCTCGTCCAAACGAAGTAATTCACTTTAAAGCCTACTCACCACTAAACACATTTTATGGTGTACCAGATATTCTTTCTGCTTATCTATCTCTCAAGGGTGATCAGTTAGCAGCACAATTTAACATAGATTACTTTGAAAATAAGGCTGTTCCAAGGTATATTGTTGTTGTCAAGGGAGCAAGACTTGATTCTGAGTCAGAGGATAGACTATTTAGATTCTTGCAGACTGGATTAAAAGGTCAGAATCATAGGACCCTTTATGTTCCACTTCCTGCAGACTCACAAGGAAACGCTATTGACTTTAAGATGATTCCTGTTGAAGCAAATGTTCAAGAAGCATCATTTAATGACTATCATCAAAAGAATCGGGATGACATTCTTATGGCTCATCAGGTTCCGCTTTCAAAACTTGGTGGAGTTGATACTGGAGGTCTTGCTGCGGCTATGGCTCAAGATAGAACATTCAAGGAACAGGTAACTCGTCCAGCACAAAGATATATTGAAAAAATGGTAAATAAGATTGTAAAAACAAAAACAGATCTAATCAACCTTAAGTTTAATGAATTAACTTTGACAGATGAAGTAGCTCAATCACAAATGCTTGAAAGATACATTAAGACTCAGGTAATGACTCCAAATGAAGCAAGAGAGCAGATTGGATTACCACAAAGGCCAGGTGGAGATGAAGTCTTTGAGATGACTCCAAGACAAGCAACTGACGCTCGTGCAAACTTGGCAGGTAACAGACAAAGAGATGCAGAAAGAATGAATAATGCATCAGATAGTGTCGCTACAACTACTGGAAGAAACCCTCAAGGTAGTGGAAGATCAACACAGTAACAATTTGATAAAAATGCTGTATAATAGGAACTAATATGGAAATTTCTAAGGCACACTGGGAATCTGAAGGAAGCAATTTACGTCTTTCAATGCCTATTGCAAAAATTGATATAGAGAGAAGAATCGTGTCTGGATTTGCTACTCTTGATAACATTGATAGACAAGGGGACATTGTTCCATCAGAGGCTAGCGTAAAAGCTTTTGAGCAATTCCGTGGAAATATCAGAGAGATGCACGATGATAAGAAAGCTGTAGGAAAACTAGTCTCCTTTAAAGAAGATTCATTCTATGATCAAGAAACTGGAAAGTTTTATAAAGGTGTTTTTGTTTCTACATATGTAAGTAAGGGTGCTCAAGATACATGGGAAAAAGTTCTTGACGGCACATTAACAGGTTTTTCAATAGGTGGCAGTGTAAAAGATTACGAAGATACTTTTGATGAAGGTACTAATAAATCTATTAGGATCATTAAAGATTATGATCTCTTTGAATTGTCTTTAGTAGACAATCCTGCAAATCAATACGCCAATGTTATTAGCATTGAAAAAGGTCATGCTGGAGGGTATCTTTCTAAAGCCCTAATTGAAAATGTATTTTGGTGCAAAGGTGATGATATTGTTCAACTATCTTCTGGTAGTACATCAGACTGCCCAAGATGCGACAAAGGTATGAACAACATTGGTTTCGTTGAGACTAATGATGCTCAAAAGGCAGAAGTAGTAAAGTCTATTCTTTCTACTATCAAAAATGACGCAAAGGAGGTAAGCAAGATGGAAAATGAAAATACAGAAACAGCACCTACAGAAGATGTAGCAGAGATTGTTATAGAGACTGTAGAAAAAACTGTAGAAGTTGAAATGGAAAAGTCTGAAGCAGAAGCTGAAAAAGCTGTAGAGCCAGAACTAGAGAAATCTGAGCCAGAAGTAGAAAAGGCTGAAGAAGAAGTAGAAAAGGCTGTAGAGATTGAAATTTCAACTGAAGAAGAAGATGATGAAGATATGGCTGAAAAGTCCATGGATGAAGAGGAAGACATGGAAGAGAAGTCAATGAAACCTGAAGAAGATGAAGTTGCTAAAGCACTCATTCAAGAGGTCCAGTCAACATTCACCATGCTTGCTGACACCATTAAGGCTCTTAATGAGAAGGTAGACGAACTCAACAAGACAGTTACAGGTGTTAGACAAGATGTTGATTCAGTAAAAAATGATTTTGGAAAGCGTGTAGATGCAGTAGAAAAAGATACTGCTTTCCGTAAGTCTGGCGATCTCGGAGAGATCGTACAGGAGCCAATTTTCGAAAAGGCTCAGCAAAAAGCACTATGGGGTGGACGTTTCCTCACAAAGTCCGACCTATTCGCATAATAATAAAAAAGAAAAATGGAGGTGAAATATACAATGTCAGAAGAAATTTTAAAGAATCAGCCAAGTGAAGCTAGCGGATACGGAGATCCAGCACCAGGTCTATACCAAGGTCAAGGAGCCGTTGCAGCAGGTAATATTGGCGGAGTAACAGATCCAGGAGCTGGTGTAATTGGGAATATCCCAACCGCTAACTACGGAGATCTAACAGGACCAAACGCAGTTAACCCAACAGGTGTTGCTGGAGGTATCCTGAATCCAGAACAGGCTAATCGTTTTATCGATTATGTTTGGGATGCAACAGTTCTTGCTAATGATGGACGCAGGGTAACTATGCGTGCAAATACAATGGAGATCGAAAAGGTCAACGTTGGTGAGCGCGTTATCCGTGCAGCAGCACAAGCAGAAGGCAGCTACACAAATGCTGGCGCAACTTTCACAAAGGTGGAGCTTACAACAAAGAAGATCCGTCTTGACTGGGAAGTTTCAACAGAGTCCCTTGAGGACAACATTGAAGGAGGTGCTCTTGAAGATCATCTTGTCCGTTTGATGACCAACGCTTTCGGTAACGATATCGAAGATTTGGCTATTAACGGTGACGGTGGAGCTGACCCATTCCTCGGAATTTGGGACGGTTTCGTTAACCAAGTTACAGCAGGATCTGATGCTCATCAAGCAGTTGTTTCTGTTTCTGGAAACGACTGGACCCCAGAGGTAATGCAGCAAATCATTTATGCAATGCCACGCAAGTACCGTGCTGTAAAGAGCGGTCTTAAGTTCTATGCAGGAACAGATGCCTTTGCTGGTATCGTTGCTAACAACGGAACACTTGCAGACGCTATTGCAGAGGCTGTTGCTCCTGCTCTACGCGGTACAGATCAGTACACCAACGCTTACCTAGGTGGCGCTGGACAGACATTCGGTGGTGCTCGCACTACTCGTGTCCTCGGTATTGATGTTATGGAGGTTCCTTACTACCCTGCGGATTATGTAGATCTTACATTCCCACAGAACCGTGTATGGGGATTCCAACGCGATATCACAGTGAATCGTGAGTACCAAGCCAAGAAGGACACAATCGAATACACAGTATTCGTCCGTCTAGGAATTACATGGGAAGAACTTGACGCAGTTGCTTACGCAGATGCTTCAGGTGCAACATCCTAATAATTAAATAAAAAATGCTTGTGGGGGCAGGGAGAATGTTCTCTGCCCCTTCAGCTATATTCTGTTATAATTAGAGAATGGGAGACATAATGGAAGATCTATCATTAAAAACTGCAAAAGAACTTAGAGAGTATGCAGAAGAGAACAACATTAGCTTGGGCGATGCTAAGACAAAAACAAAAATTCTTTCAAAAATTTTAAATATTGAATCAAACATTTCAGAAGA
>Ga0213861_10001186_pt1 | contig 23115 bp, 18 predicted proteins | sample PICome_4_FD_160110 | JGI IMG/M metagenome (GOLD analysis project Ga0213861, IMG submission 160110) | Coastal seawater microbial communities near Pivers Island, North Carolina, United States - PICO131 | ecosystem: Environmental > Aquatic > Marine > Coastal | place: USA: North Carolina... | reverse complement strand
CATATAATTCTTGAATTTCTTGATGTAAACTTAGTCCAGGTATTAAAAAACCAATAGGAGTATCAGTGCCTGCCATAAAAGATATACCCCTATCATGCATGAAGTCAACCATTTTTTTTGACCATACAGTATATTCAACGACATCCTTATTTATAACGTTGTCTATAGCATTAATTTTTTTAATCCATACTTCTTTTCTTTCTTCAGGAAGTAAATTCAAAAATTGCAAATAATCCGGATTTTTAAATGTTTTGTTTGCAAAATTCTTGTATAAAATCAGTGTAGGTATTTGCCATACATCATTTTTAATTAATGCGTCGATAACATTATTAATCTTGATTGAATCTAAATCATTAATTGATTTCATTCGTTGTTTACTATGAATTAAGGATCTTAGCTCAGAGCCTTTAATGGATGATTTATTTAACAAGAGGTTTTTTCTTTCTTGGAAAAGCTTTTCAGACATTTTGGTCATTGAAAGCTCTAAATTTCTTAGATGTTCCATACTATTTAAACCCAAATTCGAAGCTTCTATAACGCTCATACTAAGTGGAACATGACCAGTAAGCTTTAAATTATTTTCTTTAGCAAGATTGGATAACATCTTAAATTGAGACGGACTTAACATTTCATAAGCCTTTAAGAAATCTACTTTTTTATCAATTAAAAGCCTAACGTTTCGTTCTAACTGATTATTATCGATATTTTGTATTGATAATTTAGGGAAGTAGATATTACTGCCATCATAAACATTAAATTTCCCGTCAATTAATGGTCCTGCAATTTTGACTCTACTTTTTGTTTTGGGATTACTAATTGCCTCTTGTTTGAATTTATTTACAAAATCAAATTCACCTCCGGTATCTCTTAAACTTGTAATTCCATGGTATAAGAATAAATTAGGCATTGATGTTGCAAGATCTTTTTCAAAAGCGAAATGTATATGTGAATCCCATAAACCTGGAATTATAAATTTATTAGTGCCTTTGTGTACTTTATTTTTTGGAGAAAGTACCATTTCTCTTGTTTTAAAAATATCTAAAATTTTATTTTCTTTAATAACTACAGACATATTTAGTTCTAATCCGTCAATGGGATCGATTATCCCAACGTTCTCTATTACATAAGCATCTTCAAAAAACAGTCCTTCATTCGAACAAGCTATAATTTGAAATAATACTATTGTAGGAAATATTTTTTTCAACCAGAAATTGGAAAAGAAATAATTACAAGCTGAATTAAATTTATTCTTCATGGGATATTTTAAATTAAACTTTTCCTAAAATTTAATTAAAGATAATAAACTTAATTACTTAAAATCTTATTATTGTATTCTTGAAAAATCGAGTTTTTTATAGGCTTTGAATAATTTTTAACAATAAAATTTTACTACTTAATTGATAATGTTTCCCTATTTTTAAAAATTAATATTTATCAGATATGAAACTTAAATCCACAAAACGATTTTCAATTTTAATCTTGTTAGGTTTATTTTGTTTTTCATCATTATTTGCTCAAAAACAAACTGTTTATTTAAGTTACCCTTCCGAACTCCCATTCCAAACTTCAAACGACAGCGATTATTATCATTTGGAGGCAACCCTTTTGATTCGTCAAATACTTTCAGATATGAATCAAATTCTTGAAAAAAATCAAAATAAAAAGCAGGATATTGAATTCAATATATTAATCAAAAATAATTATGGAGCAGTTCAACCTATAAATTATCTAGTTGAAGCAAATTCCTATTATAATGACTCTTACAAAAATACTTTTATGAAGCATTCTTATGATTGGATTAATAGAACATTTAGGTCAAATATTCCGTATGAGAATTAATTAAATAGGGTTAAAAAAACACTGGACGTATTATAAAATATAGAGATAGTATATGATTATTTTTTTGAATTTAATTTTTTTAGATTAATCAATGATAAAATATCTTTACAATATTAATATATCAATAAATTAAACTTAGTAATGAGTAAAAAGTCAATTTCCTATTGGAAAACAAACCTTAAATACCTGGGCATACTTCTTTCAATTTGGTTTACAGTTTCATTTCTTTTTGGAATCCTTTTAGCAGATACACTTAATCAATTTTATATAGCTGGATTTCCCTTGGGTTTCTGGTTTGCCCATCAAGGATCAATCTATGTATTTGTTATTTTAATTTTTGTCTACGTTTATTTAATGAATAAACTTGATAAAAAATTTGATGTTGATGAAATTTAATTTTCAATAATAATTATGAGCGCACAAACTTGGACCTATCTTTTGGTAGGGCTTACATTTTTTATATATATAATAATTGCGATTGTCTCTAGAGCAGGTTCTACAAAAGAATTTTATGTTGCTGGGGGAGGTATAAATCCTATAGCAAATGGAATGGCTACTGCTGCAGATTGGATGTCAGCAGCCTCTTTTTTGTCCATGACAGGTTTAATTGCTTTTATGGGTTTTTCTGGTGGACAATACTTAATGGGTTGGACAGGAGGATATGTCCTTTTAGCTCTTTTATTAGCCCCTTATTTAAGAAAATTTGGAAAATTTACTGTACCTGATTTTATAGGAGAACGCTATTATTCCAAAAATGCACGCTTGGTCGCTTTGATTTGTGCATTATTTGTTTCCTTTACATATGTTGTAGGTCAAATGAAAGGAGTAGGTGTCGCTTTTGCACGTTTTCTTAATGTTCCATTTGATACTGGAGTCCTTATTGGAATTGGAATCGTATTTTTTTATGCAGTATTAGGAGGCATGAAAGGAATTACCTATACTCAAGTTGCTCAATTTTGTGTTTTAATTTTTGCTTTTACAGTTCCTGCTATTTTTATTTCTTTACAGATGACTGGAAATCCGATTCCTCAAGTTGGCTTTGGGTCTAAAGGAACCGACGGTATTTATCTTTTAGAAAAATTAAATCAGCTCTCAGTAGATTTAGGATTTGATGCCTACACAAAGGTTAATAAGGATAATCTGATTAATATGTTTTTTATAACTGGAGCTCTAATGTTTGGGACAGCTGGTTTACCTCACGTAATTGTTCGCTTTTTTACAGTTCCAAGAGTTAAAGATGCGCGAATTTCTGCAGGATGGGCACTATTATTTATCGCAATTCTTTACACCACAGCTCCAGCAGTAGCTGTTTTTGCTAGAACAAATCTAATTAATACTTTATCAGAAACACCCTATAAAAATGCTCCAAGCTGGTTTTCTAATTGGGAAAAAACAGGCTTACTGACTTTTGATGATAAAAATGGAGATGGTAAAATTCAATATGTATCAGATACGACTAATAATGAATTAAAAGTAGATCAAGATATTATTGTTCTAGCCAATCCTGAGATTGCTGATCTGCCACCCTGGGTAATTGGTCTTGTAGTAGCTGGAGGTTTAGCAGCAGCACTTTCAACAGCTGCAGGCCTTCTGCTTGTTATATCTACTTCAATATCTCATGATTTATTAAAAAATTATTTGCAACCTAATATCAGTGAGAAAGGTGAACTTTTTGCTGCTCGTGTTGCGATTGCAGTTGCTGTAGTTGCTGCTGGCTTAGCTGGACTAAATCCTCCAGGCTTTGTGGCCCAGGTTGTAGCTTTAGCTTTTGGTTTAGCAGCCTCATCATTTTTTCCTGCAATTATATTAGGAATTTTTGATAAGCGGATGAATCGTGAAGGAGCTGTATCAGGAATGATAACAGGAATTTTATTTACTGCAACTTATATTATTTACTTTAAACCACAATTAGGTGGATCTGGTTTGCCTGAAGATTATTGGTTCGGAATTTCGCCTGAGGGCATTGGAACTCTTGGGATGCTTTTTAATTTTATAATAGCTATTTTAGTTTCAAGATTCACTGCTCCACCACCTAAAGAAGTTCAAGAGTTGACAGAGCGAATCCGAACTCCAAGAGGTTCGACTAGTTTAAACGGATCGGTTCATTAAAAACAATTTAAATTACTATCCAAAATGAATAATAAAATACAATCGCTATCAGGTTATATTCATGAATATCAGAAAAGTGTTCACCAACCTGAAAAGTTTTGGAGCAGAATTGCAGAATCTTTTCATTGGCAGAAGCCTTGGGATAAAGTTTTATCGTGGAATTTTGAAAACCCCGAAATTCGCTGGTTTGAAAATGCAAAACTGAATATTACTGAAAATATTTTTGAACGTCACCTTTTTACCCATGGAGATAAAACGGCAATCATCTGGGAACCAAATGATGTTAATGAAAAAGCTCTTCATATAACATACAATGAACTTTTTGATCGTACTTGCCAGTTTTCAAATGCTTTAGAATCGCAAGGAGTCCAAAAAGGAGATAGAGTTATAATTTATATGCCAATGATTCCAGAGGCGGCTATAGCAATGCTTGCTTGTGCAAGAATTGGGGCTGTTCATTCTGTAGTTTTTGCTGGATTTTCATCTTCGGCACTTGCTGACAGAATAAATGATTGTAAAGCAAAGATGGTAATAACATCTGATGGAAACTATAGAGGCGCAAAAAATATTGCAGTTAAGTCAGTAGTCGATGAAGCTCTTGAAAAAACTATTTCTATTGAAAAAGTTATTGTTTGTAAAAGAACAAATGCAGAGGTTCAAATGAGATTAGGCAGAGATTTGTGGTGGCATGAAGCCATAGAGGGTCAAAGTATAGATCATCAAGCTGCTACTTTAGATGCAGAAGACCTTTTATTTATTTTATATACCTCAGGTTCTACTGGAAAGCCTAAAGGGGTAGTTCACTCCATTGGAGGGTATATGGTTTATACACAATATTCTTTTTTAAATGTATTTCAATATGAACAAAATGATATTTATTGGTGTACTGCTGATATTGGATGGATCACTGGGCATTCATATATAATTTATGGGCCCTTGTTAAGCGGTGCAACAACCCTTATGTTCGAGGGAGTTCCTACCTATCCTCATCCTGGACGTTTTTGGGAAATTATAGATAAGTATAAAGTAAATCAATTTTATACTGCACCTACAGCGATTCGAGCACTTCAAGCTCATGGTTTGGAGCCCTTAGAACCATACGATTTAAGTTCCTTGAAGGTCATTGGGTCTGTTGGTGAACCAATTAATGAAGAAGCTTGGCATTGGTATCATGACCATATTGGAAAAGGAAATTGTCCTTTGGTTGATACTTGGTGGCAGACAGAAACTGGCGGTATAATGATTTCAGCTTTGGCTGGGATTACTCCCAATAAACCAGCACACGCCTCTTTGCCATTGCCTGGAATACAGCCAATTATTTTAGATGCTGAAGGAAATGAATTGGTTGGAAATAATGTAGAGGGAAATCTTTGTGTCAAGTTTCCTTGGCCCTCTATGATTAGAACTACATATGGAGACCATAAACGCTGTAAGGACACTTATTTTTCCACTTATCCTGGAATGTATTTTACAGGAGATGGTGCAAAACGAGATCACGATGGTTACTTACGAATACTTGGACGAGTTGATGATGTGATGAATGTATCAGGCCATCGTATGGGTACAGCTGAAGTTGAAAATGCTATTAACGAGCATCCTAAAGTAATCGAGTCAGCCGTGGTAGGTTTTCCCCATGAAATAAAAGGACAGGGAATTTATGCGTATGTAATTTGTGATATGGAAGGTCGATCAAAGGAGAGTTTGATTGAGGAAATAAAAGATACAGTTCGAAAAATTATTGGCCCTATTGCAAAACCTGATCAAGTACAAATCGTTTCTGGATTACCTAAAACTAGATCAGGAAAAATAATGCGTCGAATATTGAGAAAGGTAGCTAGTAAAGATGTCACTAATTTAGGAGATACATCTACACTTCTTAATCCAGAGGTTGTAAATGAAATAATACAAGGGGTAAAGATAAAATAAGAGTTCATATTTCAGAACAATACTCCTCACCAATTTCAAATTTATCATAAGCTTCCCTTGTAACAATACCTTGCCTTACTCCATCATCAGGAAGATTTGGCTGGCCAGGATTATTGTAATAATTTATATATTCATCTGTTTGCAAAACAAAATACAATGCTGTCTGTATCTCTACCTTTTGAATAATAATTCCACACCGATCATTAGACTTCTCACATTTTAAAAAAAGTATTGATATCACCAGAATTAGGAATCCTCTATACATTGAAATTATTTTGATTTTAAAAATGGGATCAAACCCTCTAATTCGAAAGCACGCGAACCTTTGATTAAGACAAAATCAAATAGAATATTTTGTTTTTTTAAATGTTTTTTAAATATCTCTATTCTTTCAAATTTAATTATCTCCTTAGCTTCAACTGATGTAGTCTTAAAATGATTCCCTATGGTAAAAATATCATTAAATTTATATTCAAGACAAAGCTTTAGTATATTTTCATGTTCTTCTTTACTATAAATTCCCAATTCTAGCATATCGCCTAAAATAACTGTTTTAGAATTAGATTTATTTTCTGAAAAAGCTTTTAAAGCAGCTTCCATACTACTTGGATTTGCATTGTAAGCATCTAAAACGTATTCAACATTACCAATTTTCAACTTTTGGGAACGATTATTTTCTGACTGATACTCTGCAATAGCATTTTGAATATTAATTAATTTAACCTTAAAGATTACTCCAAAAGCAATTGATGCTGCAATATTGGTCAAATTATAATCTCCATGTAGAGGACTTTTAAAATTTAGTCCCTGGAATTCGAGTTGAATTCCACTATTTTTTGAAGTGAAATTTATTTTAAAATCATGAATTTCTTGACTACCAAATTGAATTACTTTTTGGTTTCTGGTTTGTTTTACTTGTTCAGGATCATTACCATTGATTAGAATTTGGCCGTCATTGAGGACAAGGTGTTTGTATAATTCAGATTTTCCCTGTATCACTCCCTCTTTACCCCCAAAACCTTCTAGATGAGCTTTTCCAAAATTTGTAATATATCCCCAATTGGGAAGAGAAATATCACTAAGTAATTGTATTTCACTTAAATGATTAGCTCCCATCTCGATTATTCCAATTTCATGTTTTTTGGTTAATTTAAGGAGTGTCAAAGGGACGCCAATGTGATTATTAAAATTTCCTTTTGTAGCAAGAACATTAAATTTTTTAGAAAGGACTTCACGAATCAATTCTTTAGTAGTTGTCTTACCATTGCTTCCTGTAATAGCAATAATTGGAATATTCAATATTTTTCTATGATGAGTAGCTAATTTCTGAAGAACAGTAAGAGTATTTTTTACAAAAATAACTTGAGAAGTTAATTCAATTGAATCAAGTTTATCGACAACTACAAAAGAAGCCCCTTTTTCTATTGCATTTTCAGCATATTGGTTACCATCAAAATTAGGTCCACTTAATGCAAAAAATATTGTTCCTTTTTGCAGAGTTCTAGTGTCAGTTGAAACTCCCTTTGAATTTAAAAAGATTCTATAAAGTTTTTGTATCTCCATGGTAAAAAAAAAGCATCTTAAGTAAGATGCTTGATTCGTTAGTTTTAACCGCGTCTTTTGTGACGAGCACTTTTCTTGACTTGACTTTTAGATCCTAATCGTGACATAGCGCACCTAAACCCGATGTAGTCCGTAGCTATATATTGAGGTAAATATCTTCTTTGTGCAGGATCTAGCCAGTAAGCACGATCTTTCCAAGAACCTCCTTTATAAACACGTACTTCATCAGTAATTAGCGTAGTTCTTTTAGAATTCTTGTCATATTCTCGAATGCCATCTACGATTTTAGGAGGGGTAGGAGCATCGTACATTTGGGTTGTTTCTGGTTTGGAACTATCGTCTAAATCTCTTTTTCCTGCTGCAAAATTCCTAGAAGACTCAGTATCTCCATCTCTAAAATTTCGATTGTCACTCTCTGAAAAATTTTGGCGTAAAAAAGTTTCATTTTCATCAATGGCAATTTCTTCAAGTTCACCGGGTAAACGTTTGAGTAATACTTTTCCATTTGGAAGTGTATCAAATACAAGCTCATCTGCTGCCACTATTTGTGCTTTACCGTCTTCTCCTATTAAAGTTTTTGTATATATATTACCGCGATAATAATTGAAGTCACTTGCTTCATCGTCAACAATAGGCCTGTATACGTCAGATACCCATTCGGAAACATTTCCAGCCATATCGAAAATACCAAAATCATTTGGAGGGTATTGTTTTACTTGTATGGTGATGTCAGCACCGTCATCAGACCATCCAGCAATTCCTCCGTAATCTCCTTTCCCTAATTTAAAATTTGCTAGCTGATCACCTTCAGTACGTCTATCACTAGACCTGGTGTATTCTCCAGACCAAGGGTATTTCTTCTTTCCACGATAATTATTGTATTCTCTATCTCCAACTAATGATAAAGCAGCGTATTCCCATTCTGCCTCTGTAGGAAGTCTATATGAGGGTAGGAGAATTCCTTTTTCAACACCTGCATATACTTTTACTATTGAATCCCCTTTCTTTTCTTCCGAGTTTTTACCAGCTAATGTGTCCATTTTATTACCATAAGTTGTCTCAGGTCTTTTTAAGTATGCTTGTGTATTGAATGTGCTATTAGTACCAACCTCGTTATAGCGAACATCTTTTTGAACAAAAGATTCTCTCTCCAAAATAAATTCATTTACACGATCGGTTCTCCATTCGGCATATTGAACTGCTTGAAGCCAATTTACTCCAACTACAGGATATTCAGCGTATGCCGGATGGCGTAAATAATTAGCAGTCAGTTCTTCAACATATCCTAATTGATTTCTCCAAACAAGAGTGTCAGGAAGAGCTCCTTCGTAAATTTGGCGATAACGAGTTTCGTTTGTTGGAAAAACAAATTCTAACCAGTCAAGGTATTCCATGTACATCATATTAGTAACTTCAGTTTCGTCGATATAAAACGACATAACATGTTGTTTAGAGGGTGAGTTGTTCCAATCTCTCATAACATCATCTTGAACTTGACCTTTTGTAAAGGTGCCACCTTCAATAAATACTAAACCTGGTCCTGTTTCTTGGTCATCAAAATCTGTATTATATTGAAATCCACCTTTTTTAGAATTTATATCCCAACCTGTACCACGAGAAGCGTTACTACCTCCACCACAACCGGAAAAGATGAGCATCCCAATGAATATGATTGAAAATAATTTTAAGTTACTCACTTTCATATAGTTTGTTATTAATTCAATAAACATATTGCAATATACGAATAATAGATTTTAGCTGATATTGCAACTTTTGATTTAATTTATTTTGTATTAACAAAACGTTTGTATTCCTCAAATATTGCTCAATAATCTTAAAACACTTAAATATTTAATAATGGTATAAGATTTTTTAAAAATAAACGTTTGAATTAAAGATTATAATTCATGCGAGCGTTTACTTTTTTTACAATTAATTTTGTTTTAGGTTCACTTCTTTCTTTTGCTCAAAATTCAAATCGGGTAATCACAACTGGTGTGCCTTTTTTGTTGATCACCGCTGATGCTAGAGCAGCTGGAATGGGTGATCTAGGTGTTGCTACCTCTGTAGATAATTATTCTCAATATTGGAATCCAGCTAAATATGTTTTTTCTTCTAATAAAAAAGGATTTGGATTGAGTTATACTCCATACCTAAGTAAATTAGTTGATGATATTTTTTTGGGTAATATTACCTATTATAACAAAGTTGATGAACGAAGTTCTTGGGCAACTAGTATACGTTATTTCAGCTTAGGTGAAATCCAATTTAACGACTTTATTGGAGGCTCAATTATAGATCAAGGAATGGAGCGTCCTTCAGAGTTAACTTTAGATTTGTCTTATTCTCTTAAATTGAGTCCTGAATTTTCTATGGCTGTAGCGGGCAGATTTATTTTTTCTGATCTTAAAATAGCTGCTAATTCAGACAATTCATCGGCTAGTACATTAGGAGTAGATATTGCGGCTTTTTATAAAAGCGAAGTTTTTGATTTAAGCTCTAAAAAAGCAGTTTTTAGATCGGGCTTAAATATTTCAAATATTGGACCTAAGCTTAATTATGATTCAGGTGAACAAAAAAGTTTTATTCCAACTAATTTGAGAACGGGTGCTGGCTTAGAACTATTTATTGATGAAAACAATAGCATAGGTCTATATTCAGAATTTAGTAAGCTGTTAGTCCCTACTCCAGTTGCTGTATATGACAAAAACCAAAACATAATAGGTTACGGTCAACCTGATATTGACTTTGTTAGTGGTATTTTTAAATCATTTACTGATTCCCCAAATGGATTATCTGAAGAGTTAAGTGAAATAACAATTGCATTGGGGCTGGAGTATAGTTTCCAAGGGGCTTTTTTAATTAGAACAGGTTATTTTAATGAAAGTGTAGAAAAAGGTTCAAGACGCTACTTTACCATGGGAGCTGGATTTAATTTGAATTTTATTGATATAGATATTTCTTATTTGTTTTCAACATCTAGAGTTAGAAATCCATTGGAAAACACCATTCGATTTTCTTTATCAATGAATCTTGACCAGTCTTCATCCCAGTCAACTATAAATTATGATAGCGAAAATAGTTTGTAATGTATCCAAGAATTAGCTTAAATATTAACTGAATATAGAAGAGAAATGAGTAATTTTGAAGACTATTATCGTAATAGTCATTAGGTTTTTATGAAGAAAATAACAAAAGAAACTTATCTGAATTGGTATACTAACATGCTTTTTTGGAGAAAATTCGAAGACAAGCTAGCTGCAGTATACATTCAACAGAAAGTTAGGGGATTTTTACATCTATATAATGGTCAAGAGGCCGTATTAGCTGGTTCGCTTCATGCTATGGAAATTGGTAAAGACCGAATGATTACAGCATACAGAAATCACGTTCAGCCAATTGGGATGGGAGTGGATCCAAAAAGAGTGATGGCCGAATTATACGGAAAAGCTACTGGTACATCCCAAGGTCTTGGTGGTTCAATGCATATTTTTTCAAAAGAATATAAGTTTCATGGAGGTCATGGAATTGTAGGAGGTCAAATTCCTCTAGGAGCAGGCATGGCATTTGGGGATAAATATTTTGACCGTGATAATGTTACATTATGTTTTATGGGTGATGGCGCTGTACGTCAAGGCTCTCTTCACGAAACCTTAAATTTGGCGACACTTTGGCAATTACCAGTTGTTTTTGTAGTTGAAAATAATGGTTATGCAATGGGTACCTCTGTTGCAAGAACTGCTTCTCATCAAGAAATTTGGAAATTGGGGTTAGGATACGATATGCCATGTGAGCCTTGTGATGGCATGAATCCCTCAGCTGTTGCAAAAACAATGGATAAGGCAATTACTCTCGCTAGAAAGGGAGGAGGACCATCATTCATTGAAATGAATACTTACAGATATCGTGGTCATTCTATGTCTGATGCACAACAATATAGAACTAAAGATGAGGTTGAAGAATATCGAAAAATCGATCCAATTACTCAAGTAAAAGATGTGATTTTGTCAAAAAAATATACATCACAAAAACATCTTGATGAAATCGGCTTATCTATAAAAGAAAGAGTAATCGAATGTGAAAAATTTGCTGAATCTTCACCTTACCCAGATCCAAGTTTGATGTATGATGCAGTTTATGAACAAGAAGATTATCCATTTTTAAAACACAAATTGTAGTAAATGGCAGAGATAATAAACATGCCGCGGTTGAGTGATACTATGGAAGAAGGAACTGTAGCAAAGTGGTTTAAAAAAGTTGGAGATCAAATTAATGAAGGAGATATTTTAGCTGAAATAGAAACCGATAAAGCCACAATGGAGTTTGAGTCTTTTAATGAAGGAAATCTTCTTTATATAGGAATTGAGGAAGGAGGTAATGCTCCAGTAGATACTCTTTTGGCTATTATCGGGGAAAAAGGTGAAGATATATCAGATCTAATTTCTGGATCCAAATTAGAAACCCCGATAGAGAAAACAAAAAATGAAGTTACTAAAGAAGTTGAAGAAATAAATGAAGATAAAACTATTTCTGAAGGTGTAGAAATTATAACCATGCCTCGCCTGAGTGATACCATGGAGGAGGGTACTGTAGCTAAATGGAATAAAAGTGTTGGAGACAAAGTTAACGAAGGTGATATTTTAGCTGAAATTGAAACTGATAAAGCAACTATGGAATTTGAGTCCTTTTATCAGGGAACATTATTGCACATTGGATTAAACGAGGGTCAATCTGCTTCCGTAGATAGTCTTATAGCTATTATAGGAAAAGAGGGAACTGATGTAGATAAAGTCCTTTCATCTTTATCCAGTATTTCTAACTCGAGCGATGTAAAAGAAGATATAAAGCCTTCTGAGGATAAATCAATTCACCAAAAAAGAGATGATGTTCCTTTGATTAAAAGTATTGAGACCGCTAGCGCTCCCCAATTTTTATCCAAAAATGATCGTATTATAGCTTCGCCATTAGCTAAGAAATTAGCTATAGAAAAAGGAATTGATTTAAGAATTATTGAAGGCTCTGGTGATTTAGGAAGGATTATTAAAAGGGACATTGATAATTTCCAACAAATATCGGGAGTAATTAGTCAGCCTCCCACTCCAAAAGGATTAGAATCCATTACTGAAATTGCAAATTCCCAAATGCGAAAGACTATTGCTAAACGTCTTTCAGAATCAAAATTTTCAGCACCTCATTACTATCTTGGTGTTGAATTTGATATGGACAATGCTGTTGATTTTAGAAATCAATATAATTCCATTCCTGATACTAAAATTTCCTTTAACGATATTGTTGTAAAAGCTGTAGCTCTTTCATTGAAGACACATCCTCAAGTAAATTCTAAATGGGAGGATCATCAGATTACGCAACATCATCATGTTCATGTAGGTGTAGCTGTAGCAGTTGAGGATGGATTAGTTGTCCCTGTAGTAAAGTTTACGAACGAACAAACACTTCCACAAATTGGAGCTTTAGTTAAGGACTTTGCATTAAGGGCTCGTGAAAAAAAATTAAAACCTGATGAAATGGAAGGAAGTACATTTACTGTTTCTAATTTAGGAATGTTTGGAATTCAAGAATTTACATCTATTGTAAATCAACCAAATAGTGCTATTTTATCTGTTGGAGCTATTATTCAAAAACCTGTAGTAAAAAACGGAAATATTGTTATAGGAAATACTGTGAAGTTAACCTTAGCTAGTGATCATCGTGTGGTTGACGGAGCTACAGGAGCCAAGTTTCTTCAAACGCTACGGGAATATATAGAGAATCCCTTGACTATGGTTCTTTAGGAGGCAACATTGATTTCACTTATATATAATTCATGTCAAAAACAATTGTAATTACCGGAGCAGGACGAGGTATAGGTTTTGAACTAGTAAAGCTTGCAGAAAAAAAAGAATATAAAGTTTATGCACTATCTCGAAATATAAAAAATCTTGATTTCACAAATTTTGTTTATCCAATATCAATAGATATTTCTGATGAAATGTCACTTTCAAATTTTATTTTGGAGCTTAAAAAAGAGGAAGTTACTATCGATGCCTTAGTAAATAATGCTGGTGCTTTTTTAAATAAACCCTTTTCTGACACTACTAAAGCCGAGTTTGAAGCTATATATCAAGTAAATCTTTTTGGTTTAGCATCAATTACCAGGATGCTTCTTCCTCAAATCTCAACCAAAGGTCATGTTATTAATATTAGTAGTATGGGAGGAATAGATGGAAGTGTAAAATTCCCAGGTTTGTCTGCTTACAGTAGCAGTAAAGGTGCCGTAAATATTTTAACAGAATTATTAGCAGAGGAATATAAAGAGACTGGACCTGTCTTTAATTCATTAGCATTAGGTGCCGTACAAACAGAAATGTTAGAAGAGGCTTTTCCTGGATTAAAAGCTCCAATTTCCGCTGAAAAAATGGCTTCCTATATACTAGATTTCGCCATAACCGGCCAAAAGTACTATAATGGAAAAATTCTACCCATTTCTTCTTCTACTCCTTAGTGAAAATGAAGCAATTACTATCATTAATTCCCGAAAGTTCAAAATATCAAATAAAAAAAATTTTACAGGCTTCTAATATAGCTATTAAGATTACTAAAAAAAGAAAAACAAAACATGGAGATTTTAGACGATATACTAACGGAACTTCGTTAATCACAGTTAATAATACATCTAATCCCTATCGTTTTTTAATTACTCTACTCCATGAGTTAGCTCACTTTAAAGTTTCGCAGTTATATCCTTATAAAGTTAAACCTCATGGTTTAGAGTGGAAATCAATTTATCGTGAGATTTTGATTCCTTTTTTAAATCCAGACATTTTTCCTGAGCCAATTTGTGGATTATTAGCTAATCATATGAAAAATCCAAAGGCAAGTACAGATCGTGATTTTAAATTAATAATTGCTTTACGACAGTTTGATCCTTCAAGTTCTAAAACATTAATTTATCAATTGAAAGACGGAAAACATTTTGCCTTAGAAAATGACCGTGTTTTTATTAAGTTAAAAAAACGAAGGACACTTTTTGAATGTAGAGAAAAATCAACAGGTAAAATCTATCTTTTTAGTCCTCAATCAGAAGTAAAACCAATTTATTATTAGGTTTTAAGATAAACCTCTCTTACTTTTTTGAAAAGATCTGACGAATAGACAAAATTAGAAACTGCTTTATTGTCAGTATTGAAAATATCCTCTTTAGTTCCTTCCCAAGCTTTTTTGCCATTTTGGAGAAATACGATTTTCTTACCAATTTCCATAACGGAGTTCATGTCATGAGTATTAATTACGGTTGTGATATTATATTCTTCTGTAATTTCTTGAATCAAGTTATCAATTAGAATAGCTGTTTTTGGATCTAAACCTGAGTTGGGTTCGTCACAAAACAAATATTTTGGATTCATCACAATAGCACGTGCAATAGCAACACGTTTTTTCATACCTCCCGAAATTTCATCTGGATATTTTTCATTTGCATTAATAAGATTTACTCTTTTAATAACAATATTAGCTTGATCACGAACTTCACTTTCTTCCTTATTAGTAAACATCTGCATAGGAAACATTATGTTTTCCTCTACTGTCATAGAATCAAAAAGTGCACTACCTTGAAAGACCATCCCAACTTCTTGTCTAAGAATAGAACGTTCTTTTATACTCATTGTATTAAAAGCTTTATTATCAAATTCAATATATCCTGAGTCACTCTCAATGAGTCCTAGAAGACACTTTATAAAAACTGTTTTTCCAGATCCACTTTGACCAATAATTAAATTAGTTTTTCCTTTGTCAAAAACAGTCGATATTTGATTAAGTACTTTAATACCGTCAAAAGCTTTACTTATATTTTTGACTTTAATCATTTAGGTTAGCAATAGTTGAGTTAACAGATAATTTAATAAGATGATAACTACACTAGTCCACACGAATGAAACTGTACTAGCTTTTCCGACGTCTAAAGCTCCACCAGTCATGAAATATCCATGAAATGAAGGAATTGTGGCTAATACAAAAGAGAAAAACCCAGTTTTTATAAAAGCATAAGTTACATGAAAAGGAATAAAATCTAGTTGAATCCCCTCTATAAATTCACCACTAGTTGTCCACCCACCGTATACACATGCAATATACCCTCCAAAAATCCCAAGGAACATTGAAGCACAAATTACTAAAGGATATAGTGATAATGCAATAATTTTTGGAAAAACTAGGTAATTGTATGTATTAATTCCCATAACCTCTAATGCATCAATTTGTTCAGTAACTCTCATGGTCCCAATACTAGAAGTAATATATGATCCTACTTTTCCCGCCATTATAATTGAAATAAAGGTTGGAGCAAATTCTAAAATTACTGATTGGCGTGTTGCAAAAGCAATTAAATTTTTAGGAAGTAAAGGATTTTCAAGATTCAATGCTGTTTGAATTGAAACTACACCTCCAACAAAAAAAGAAATGAAAGATACTATCCCTAACGATCCGATGATTAGGACATCAATATCTTTTAAAATTAGTTGTTTGAGAATATTCCATTTAGTGAATTTTCCAAAAACACTTTGGATCATTAAGAAATATTTTCCGATGTTTGAAAGGAATTTCATACACTCTCAAAGGTAGCTATTTTAGATAAAAAAGATATTTTTTAATATAGAATTTAGATTCTATTTTTAAACCAAATAAGTGATAGCGTTAATATTCATTCCTGCGCCAACCGAAGCAAATAGAATTAAATCACCTGTTTTGAGTTCGTGACCCCCGTAGTTTTCCTTAAGAACTAGATCAAATAAAGTTGGAACTGTTGCAACAGAACTATTACCAAATTCTTGAATATTCATAGGTAAAACATTATTGGGCATGGCTTTTCCATAGAGTTTGTAAAAACGTTTTACAATTGCATCATCCATCTTTAAATTGGCCTGGTGAATAAATATTTTTTTAACATCATCAATACTTTTACCAGAAGTTTCAAGACATTTTTTTAGGGCTAAAGGGACTTTGCTCAACGCAAATTCATAAACTTTTCGACCATGCATTTTTATATATTTAGTTCCTTTTCCTTTGTCATTAGAAGGACCGTAAAAAATAAAATCTGCTTCCCCTTCGGAAGTGTAAGTGACAGTTTTATGAGATAAAATTCCCCCTTTACCCTTTGAAGCTTCAATCATTGATGCTCCTGCTCCATCGGCATAGATCATTGAGTCACGATCACTATGATCTAGTACACGCGAAAGCGTGTCTGCCCCTAGAACTAAACACTTTTTTGCCATTCCAGCTTTTATGAAAGCAGTTGCTTGAATTACACCTTCAACCCATCCCGGACATCCAAAAAGAATATCGTAAGCCACACAGTCTGGACTTTTTATATTAAGTCCTGCTTTTACTTTCGAAGCTAAGCTTGGTAATGTATTGACTTGATTTGAATTTAATGTAATATCACCAACATTGTGGGCAACTATAATGTAGTCAATTGATTCTTGATCTATTTTGGCGTCTAAAATTGTTTTTTTTGCAGCTTCAATAGCTATGTCAACAACAGTTTGATCGTCGTTAATATAGCGTCGCTTTTCAATACCTGTTATAGCCTTGAACTTCTCTATAACAACTTCATTTGAGTTGTAAATCACACTACCATTAGCATCATAAAAAGAATGCTTTGAAAAACTTGAATTGAGTTCAATATTATTAGGAATGCTACTTCCAGTACCTGTAATCTTAATATTCATATACAATTTCAAAAGTAATTTAATAATAAATTGAACCTTGAATTATATAAAAATTGATACGAAGTCTAAATATATAAAATCAAGTAAAAAATTAATAAGATAATATCAATAATAACTTAAAAATCAACTCTCTACGTAGGATTCTATAGAGTTACAGTTACATACTAAATTACGATCTCCATAGGCTTCATCGACTCTTCTCACTGTAGGCCAAAATTTATTTTCATTAACAAACTCTAATGGAAATGCTGCTTTTTGACGCGAGTAGGGAAAATTCCAATTATCAGCAGTTACCATATCTAAGGTATGTGGTGCGTTCTTAAGTAATTCACGATCATTTTCATTCTCTGAATCAATTTCCATTCGAATTGATATCATTGCTTCACAAAAGCGATCCATTTCGTTAATATTTTCACTTTCTGTTGGTTCAATCATCATAGTTCCTGCAACAGGAAAAGAAACTGTTGGAGCATGAAAACCATAATCCATTAAGCGTTTTGCAATATCTACAACTTCGATACCATGTTCTTTATATTTTCTACAGTCGATGATAAGTTCATGAGCTGATCGTCCGTTTTCTCCTGAGTAAAGAACATCAAATGCACCTTCAAGACGTTTCTGAATATAATTTGCGTTTAAAATTGCTATTTCTGTCGACTTTTTTAAACCTGAACCTCCAAGCATTTTAATATATCCATATGAGATCAAACAAGCTAAAGCAGAACCAAAAGGAGCTCCTGAGATAGAAGTAATTGCACTTGTTCCCCCTGTATTTATTATTGGATTCCCAGGTAAAAAAGGTGATAAATGAGCAGCAACACAAATTGGTCCTACTCCTGGTCCGCCTCCACCATGTGGTATTGCAAAAGTTTTATGAAGATTAAGGTGACAAACATCAGCACCAATTGCAGAGGGACTTGTTAAACCCACTTGAGCATTCATGTTTGCTCCATCCATGTAAACCTGTCCACCACAATCATGAATAAGTTTTGTGATTTCTTTAATTTTAATTTCAAAAACGCCATGAGTACTGGGGTATGTTATCATCAATGCTGCAAGATTTTCTTTATGAAGTAAAGCTTTTTCATGAATATCGTCCCAGTCAATATTCCCTTTCGTGTCTGTTCCCGTAACAACAACTTTCATTCCTGCCATAACAGCCGAAGCAGGATTAGTTCCGTGAGCTGATGCAGGAATTAAACAAATGTTTCGCCCAGACTCATTATTGTTATTGTGATAGGCCCTAATTACCATCAAGCCAGCATATTCCCCTTGTGCTCCTGAATTTGGTTGTAAAGATGTCGCAGCAAAACCAGTTACTTTATTGAGTTGATTAGTAAGTTCTGAAAGAATAATATTGTAACCTGCTGCTTGATTAAAAGGAACAAATGGGTGCATATTTCCCCAATTTGGATCACTAAGGGGTAGCATTTCAGAAGCAGCATTTAATTTCATAGTACATGAGCCAAGAGAAATCATCGAATGATTTAATGCTAAATCTTTTCTTTCTAATGATTTTATATAACGCATTAATGCAGTTTCTGAATGAAAGGAATTAAAAACAGTATGTTCAAGAAAAGAGCTTTTCCTCAAAAGCTTTTCTGGAAGCTTATGACTTAGGGGTGGAATAATTTTTTGAGCAGTTTTTTTTACATAAGATTCAAAGATAGAAGTGATGTTTACAATATCTTTTTCAGAAGTTGTTTCGTTTAAAGAAATACAAACGGTATTTTGATCTGGATAATAAAAGTTAATTTCACTAGCTTCAGCAAGACTTCTAATTGAATCAGATTGAATGTTAATCTGGAGAGTATCGAAGAAGTTAGAGTTATTTTGAATAAATCCAAGGGATTCTATATTTTGATTTAGCTTGGATGTGTTTTTATGAATTTTTTCAGCAATAAATGTTAGTCCTTTTGGACCATGGTAAACTGCATACATTCCAGCCATAACAGCAAGTAAGACTTGAGCAGTACATATATTTGAAGTTGCACGGTCTCTTTTGATGTGCTGTTCCCTTGTTTGTAATGCCATTCTCAGAGCAGAGTTTCCATCTAAGTCAACAGTTTGACCAATAATTCGACCAGGAATATTTCTCTTATAACGATTTCTAGTAGCAAAAAATGCAGCATGAGGCCCTCCGTACCCCAATGGAATTCCAAATCTTTGAGTAGTGCCTACAACTACGTCAGCACCAAACTTTCCCGGGCTTTCAAGGACAACTAAACTCATAATATCGGCTGCAACAACTGTACATAAACCTTGTTTTTTTGCGTTATTGATCCAGATATCTATGTCTGGAATATTTCCTTTTTTTCCTGGATATTGAAAGATTGCACCAAAGAAATTAGAAGTATAGTTAAAATCATCTGGATTTCCAGAAATAATATCAATTCCTAGAGGATTTGCACGGGTATTGAGTAAAGAAAGTGTTTGGGGTAAGATATTTTCATCTACAAAAAATTGGTATGCTTTGTTATTTTTTTGTTCTCTAGTTCGAGCTCCAAAAAGCATTGTCATAGCTTCGGCCGCTGAAGTGCTTTCATCTAAAAGGGAAGCGTTGGAAAGTTCCATACCCGTTAAATCACAAATCATTGTTTGAAAATTAAACAAAGCTTCTAGCCTTCCTTGAGCTATTTCGGCTTGATATGGGGTATATGCTGTATACCATCCAGGATTCTCTAATATATTTCTTTGAATAACTGCTGGTAATATGGATCTATGATAACCTAATCCTATAAAAGTGTCAAAGCCTTTATTTTCTTTTCCAATTAAATGGATGTGTTTAGAAAACTCATACTCACTGATTCCATCCGGTAGTTCTAATGTTTTTTCTAACCTAATGGACTCTGGAATGGTTTCTTGGAGTAATTCCGATAATGAAGAAGCTCCAATTTTATTCAACATTTTTTTAATCTCGTCTTCATTTGGTCCTAAATGTCTTTCCAGAAACATATCGGTTCTCATAGTCATATTTTAAAGTTTAAAATTACACTTTCCTTTCGATTTTTTTAGTCTACTTTTTTTGATTTAAAAATAACTTATAAAAAATTTAGACGCATACAAGAAACTTTCGATATTTACACGTGAAAAAAACAGTATTAAAATTTTTAGATTTTTATATAAAATCAAGTATTCACGTGGCTTTAGCTGTAGTTTCATTAGCTTCAATTTCTTTAAGCTTGAGTCAGTACGAGTTATCTATATCAATGTTAATATTTATTTTTTGTATTGCTTTATTTGCCTATAATTTTATCAAGTTTTTTCCTATAATATGGAACATTAGAAATCACGGTTTTTCTTATGTTATTTTCTTTCTATCATTAGCGTGTTTGTTATTGAGTCTTTACTTATTTATTCAATTAACAATCTTGTCAAAAATTATAGTTGTTACAGGAGGAATTTTGGTATTACTTTACACCTTCCCTCTTAATAAAGATTTAAATAATTTAAGAAATACTAAAGGATGGAAAGTCTATTTGGTTGTATTAACCTGGATATTAATCACTGTTTGTCTTCCTTTCTTATCTAATACAATTTTTGAGATTAGATTATTTATACAGTTAGTATTAATCCAAGGCATATATATATATGTTGCAATCTTACCGTTTGATATTCGTGATTTGGATTCTGATTCTACATGCCTAAATACTATTCCTCAAAAATTAGGAGTTTCTAAATCTAAGACTTTAGGGTATGTTCTTTTGTTTGTAAATTCTATTTTTACTATAATTTGTTTTGACTTTATTTCACCCATGACACTAAGTTCTATTCCGAGCTTTATTCTTCTTGCTTTGTTATTAAAACTTTCCTGTCCAAATAAATCAAAATATTTAAGTAGTTTGTGGGTTGAGTCCATTCCTTTTTTTTGGGCTGGAAGTTTCTATTTAATTACTTAATTTTATGATAATCAAGAAATAAAAAAGCGTAATGAAAAAATTCTTTTTAATAATCTTATTCTTTGCTTGTGTTGATCAAAAGTCTGAGATTCAATTGTTGGAAAAACACGAATTTCAAGTTTTGATGAATCAAGATGTTCAATTAATAGATGTTAGAACTTTTGAGGAATATAGCAAGGGTTTTATTGAAGAAGCTCAAAATATTGATTACAATTCAACTGATTTTGCTAACAAAATTTCTAAATTAAATAAAAATAAGCCTGTTCTTCTTTATTGTGCAATGGGAGGTAGAAGTTCTAAAGCTTCAAAAGTATTTAAATCTCAAGGATTTAAAAAAATATACGATTTAAAAGGAGGTTTCTTATCATGGTAGTTTTTCTTGAACATATCCCTTTATTCATTTGATTTTATTAATCCTGCTCTTCTAAGTAAAGCGGATGTATCAGGTTCTTTGCCTCTAAACTTTTTATATAAAACCATTGGATGCTCAGTTCCACCTTTAGAAAGTATATTATCAAAAAAACTTGTAGCGGTCTTAGAATCAAATACACCTTTTTCAATAAACAATTCAAACGCATCTGCATCTAAAACTTCTGCCCACTTATAACTATAATATCCTGCTGCATAACCTCCTTGAAAAACATGAGAAAAGCTGGCACTCATACAACTATCTGGGATATCTTTGGTAAATTGTAGACTTTCAACTTGTTTCTTTTCGTGTAGTTTTACGTCTTTAATATTAGAAGCGCTGGAATTGTGATAAGACATGTCAAGATAACTAAAGCTCAATTGCCTTAAAGTTTGAAGCCCTTGTTGAAAATGAGCTGCTTTTTTAATTTTTTCAACTAAATTTTGGGGTAGCAACTCTTCAGTTTGATAATGTTTTGCAAAAAGCTTTAAAGCTTCAGGTTCATAACACCAGTTTTCCATTATTTGACTTGGAAGCTCTACAAAATCCCAATATACGTTTGTTCCACTTAATCCATTATAATTAGTATTAGCTAATATTCCATGTAGGGCATGTCCAAACTCATGAAATAAAGTCGTCACTTCTTGAAAAGTTAAAAGGGAAGGTTGTGTTACGGTAGGTCTTGAAAAATTACATACAATTGAAATATGAGGACGTTGATCTTTTTTTTGAGACCGATAGCTGGTCATCCAAGCACCACTCCTTTTTCCAGATCTTGGGAAAAAATCAGTGTATAGTAATGCATAAAAGTTATCATTTTTATAAACTTCAAAGACCTTAACTTCGGAGTGATATACATCTAGTTCTGTATTTTCTTTAAACTCTATTCCATAAAGTTTTTTTACTATTTCAAATAATCCATTTAACACTTGATCTAATTCAAAATAGGGCTTAAGTTCTTGCTCATTTAATTGAAGTTCAGCTTCTTTTAATTTTTCAGAAACAAAAGCAGAATCCCATTTTTCTAAATCTTTCAGATTTAATTTTTTTTTAGCAAATAACTCCATTGCTTTCCATTCCTGTTTTGCAAAGGGTTTAGCTTTTTCAGTTAAATCATCTAAAAAGGCATTAACATTTTTAACTGATTTAGCCATACGTTCCTCCAAAACAAAATCTGCATGGGAATCGTAGCCTAGCAGTATTGAGCGCTTTTGTCTTTGAGTTATAATTTCTAATATAATTTTTGAATTGTTATTTTCGTTTTTTTGAAAGCCACGTTTTGAAAAAGCAAGACATATTTTTTTTCTTAGATTTCTGTCCTCAGCATATGTAATTAAGGGAACATAGCTAGGATAATCTAATGTAAAAACCCACCCTTTTTTATTTTTATTTTTTGCATTGAATTTTGCCATCTCAATTACAGAGACAGGTAACCCTTTAAGTTTTTTCTCATCTTTAATATGAAGTTGATAATTTTGAGTATCAGCTAATATATTTTCTCCAAATCTTAAACTTAATTGAGCCAACTTAGCATCTATATTTCTTAACTCATTCTTTGAAGCCTCGTCTAACAAAGCACCATTACGAACAAATCCTTTATACTCTTTTTCTAAAAGTGTGACTTGCTCTACACTCAATTTTTTATGAT
>Ga0213861_10001185_pt1 | contig 23116 bp, 24 predicted proteins | sample PICome_4_FD_160110 | JGI IMG/M metagenome (GOLD analysis project Ga0213861, IMG submission 160110) | Coastal seawater microbial communities near Pivers Island, North Carolina, United States - PICO131 | ecosystem: Environmental > Aquatic > Marine > Coastal | place: USA: North Carolina... | reverse complement strand
CCCATCCGATGCGTCGACTGCGTTGAATGGCAAGCGAATCGTTGACGTGGGTTGTGGTGGCGGTATTTTGGCTGAGGCAATGGCCCTTGATGGCGCAGATGTTACGGGTATCGATTTGGCTGACAAGTCACTGACCGTCGCAAAGCTACACAGCCTTGAGTCGGGTGTTCGGGTCAACTATCGAAAAATCAGTGCGGAAAAACTGGCCGTTGAGCAAAGCGAGCAGTACGACGTTGTGGCTTGTATGGAGATGCTTGAGCACGTGCCAAATCCTGCTTCAGTTGTTCAGGCGTGCTCAGAACTCGTAAAGCCGGGTGGTTGGTTGTTTTTTTCAACGTTGAATCGCAATCCAAAGTCATATCTTTTTGCCATTATCGGTGCGGAATATGTTTTAAAGCTCTTACCAAAAGGTACGCATCAGTGGGAAGCCTTTATCAAACCCAGTGAATTGGCCGAAGCCTGCCGAGCGGCCGGTTTGGAAATAGTGGCTTTCAAAGGCATGACGTACAACCCTTTTTCTAAGACCTACAAACTGGGTCAGGACACCAGCGTTAACTACATGGTGGGAGCCCGCAAAGCCGCGCGCTGACGTGGATGGTTTCCTCAATTCAACTGGCACACCATTTTTCTTGTAACTTTTGAGCTAAGCACTTGATCAGGCAAGGAATTTTTGTGCTATTCTTTGAGGCTAACTAATTTTTTAGGCAGCTGCGCGCATTCCTGTCTTTAATGACCGCCTTAGTGATCATTAACGGTATTAATTGAGTCGAAATCTGCGTTTTTACCTTAAGTTAGGTTTTAATCAGCGTCCATTGAATGTTGCTTTTGAACATGAAGCATTCGATGGCTTTATCTAACACCGCTCGGGTATTTCGGGCGAGAACCTGGATCAACCGATCCCTTGGAAACTTTTTACATGTCAATAGAATCCCCCAATGCGCTCTTACTAGGCGAAGTCAGTTTCGCCGACCTCTTTGCCGAAAGTATCAAAAAGCAGGATATGAAATCCGGCGAAGTGATTTCAGCTGAAGTTGTGCGAATCGATCACAATTTTGTTGTGGTTAACGCAGGCCTAAAGTCCGAAGCCTTGATCCCGGTCGAAGAGTTTCTAAACGACCAAGGCGAGCTTGAAGTCGAACCCGGTGACTTCGTGTCAGTGGCCATCGACTCGCTCGAAAACGGTTACGGCGACACCATCTTGTCGCGTGACCGTGCCAAACGCCTTTCAGCTTGGTTGTCGTTAGAAAAAGCATTGGAAAGCAATGAGCTGGTTGTCGGAACGATTACAGGCAAAGTCAAAGGCGGCCTGACCGTCATGACCAATGGCATCCGTGCCTTTTTGCCTGGTTCATTGGTTGATGTGCGTCCCGTTAAGGACACCACACCATACGAAGGCAAAACGCTTGACTTTAAAGTCATCAAGCTTGATCGCAAGCGCAACAACGTGGTTGTTTCGCGCCGTGCTGTGCTTGAAGTCAGCATGGGCGAAGAGCGTCAGAAGTTGCTTGAAAACCTCAAAGAAGGCGCCATCATCAAAGGCGTTGTTAAGAATATTACCGATTACGGTGCGTTTGTTGACCTTGGCGGTATCGACGGCCTATTACACATCACCGATATGGCATGGCGTCGCGTTCGCCACCCATCAGAAGTGTTAGCGGTTGGTCAAGAAATCGAAGCAAAAGTATTGAAGTTCGACCAAGAGAAGAGCCGTGTGTCCTTGGGTGTGAAGCAACTTGGCGAAGACCCATGGGTCGGTCTGGCTCGCCGTTATCCACAAGGTACCCGTTTGTTCGGTAAAGTGACAAACTTGACCGACTACGGTTCATTCGTTGAAGTCGAAGCGGGTATTGAAGGCTTGGTTCACGTTTCTGAAATGGATTGGACCAACAAGAACGTCGATCCACGCAAAGTTGTGACGCTTGGTGAAGAAGTTGAAGTCATGGTCCTTGAGATTGACGAAGACCGTCGCCGTATTTCCTTGGGAATGAAGCAGTGTCGTCAGAATCCATGGGAAGAGTTTGCAACCAACTTCAAGCGTGGCGACAAGGTCAGCGGTGCCATCAAGTCAATCACTGACTTCGGCGTGTTTGTTGGTTTGCCAGGTGGCATTGATGGTTTGGTGCACTTGTCTGACTTGTCATGGGCTGAGACCGGTGAAGAAGCGGTTCGCAACTTCAAAAAGGGCGATGAGCTTGAAGCCGTTGTGTTGGCCATCGACACCGACAAAGAGCGCATTTCGCTGGGTGTCAAGCAACTCGAAGGTGATCCATTCAATAACTTCGTGTCAACACATGACAAGGGTGCTGTCGTTCAAGGCACCGTTAAGACAGTTGACGCCAAAGGTGCTGTTGTTACCTTGTCTCTGGAAGTTGAAGGTTATCTGCGTGCTTCTGAAATGTCCTCAGGTCGTGTCGATGATGCAACCACAGTCATGAAAGAAGGCGAAGAGATTGAAGCCATGATCGTGAACGTTGACAGAAAGACGCGTTCGATCCAGCTTTCAATTAAGGCTCGCGATAACGCCGACACTGCTGATACCTTGCAGCGTATGTCTGAAGTTGGTGCCAGCAGTGGCACAACCAATCTTGGTGCTTTGCTGAAAGCCAAGTTGGAACAAGCCAAAGACGACGAGTAAGTGACTTGGGATCCTGTGCGTTGTGACTAAGTCAGAACTAATCGCGGCATTGGCGGCAAGCTACCCACAGCTTGTTGCCAATGATGCCGACTTCGCTGTTAAAACCATCATTGATGCCATGATTCAATCACTGGCTGATGGTCATCGCATCGAGATACGCGGCTTCGGTAGTTTTGCGTTATCACAACGTGCACCCCGTATTGGACGTAATCCCAAGACCGGCGAGAAAGTCATGGTGCCCGGCAAGCTGGTTCCTCATTTCAAAGCAGGTAAGGCGTTGCGTGAAAGCGTCGATGGTCTCAAAGACCAGTAAGCCTCGCAGGCAAAAGCCTTTTGCCCCTAGCCCATTGTGTTGCACTACCGAGCAGTGTCAACACTTTATGGACAACATGCCATGATTTTTGTGACAGGTGCTAATGGTTTTGTGGGCTCTGCGCTCTGCACACGCTTATCTGATCAAAAAACACCTGTTGTTGCTGCCTTCCGGACTGAGCGCAGTGCAGCGCATTTGGCACGCTTGGCGTATGTGTCAGCGCGCTTAGCGCCTGACTTGTTGGGCACCGGGGCTGAACAAGACTGGACTGCTGCTTTGGCTGGTTGTGAGGTGGTGGTGCACACGGCAGCAAGGGTGCACGTGATGACCACGCATGCTGACGATACCGATTTGTTTACCCAAATCAATGTCAACGGAACATTAACCGTGGCGCGGGCTGCGGTCCGGGCAGGGGTGAAGCGATTTGTTTATCTCAGCACCGTCAAAGTGCATGGCGAACGCACTGAGTTAGGCAAGCCTTTTGAGGTCAATCAAGCACTTTGTCCTCTTGGCGCATACGCCATTTCAAAGTATCAGGCAGAACAAGGGCTGCGTGACATCGCCACTAAAACTGGTTTAGAGTTGGTGATCATCCGACCACCTCTGGTCTATGGTCCTGGTGCCAGTGGTAATTTGGCTTTGCTGATGCGCTGGCTAGCCAAAGGGGTGCCCCTACCTGTTGGCGCCATGGATCAAAACGCACGTAGCTTGGTTGGGCTCGATAATCTCGTTGACCTGATTGTGACAGCAACCTGGCATAAAGCAGCGGCAAATCAAGCCTTTTTGGTCAGCGATGATCATGACCTGAGCACACTTGAGCTGGTGCGCCTGATCGCTCAAGCGGGCCATCTTCCTGCGCGAACCATCAATGTTCCGGTTTCTCTTCTGCGCGGCTTGGCTGGCTTGGTCGGGAAGTCTGGTTATGTCGATCGACTGACAGAAAGTCTGCAGGTGGATATTTCGGCGACCAAGGCACTTCTTGATTGGTCCGCTCCAGTGGGCATTGTCGATTCAATGGCCCGATTGTTTGAGCCGCGAGCCTAGCAACGCACTTGGCGTCAAGGGTGTGTTTAGTTCGCGCAAGCCCTTGGATTACAATCAAAATTAATGGGGCGTTTTAAGACGCCATTTATCTGTTTCTCTCAATGGAGAGTACTCGCCATGCGTTATCTAGCTTGGACTATCAAACTGGTGGTTTTTGTGTTTGTGGTGCTGTTCGCTTACAAGAACACGGCACCGGTCGAGGTCGTCTTCTTTGACGGTATTCTGTGGTCTGATGTGCCGTTAATTGTTGTGATGTTGGTGACGTTTGCAGTGGGTGGTTTGTTGGGCGTTGTCATCATGCTGCCGAGCACGTGGCGGGGTCGCCGTGAAGCTGGCCGACTTAAAAAAGATCTTAATAAAGTGCAGTCTTTGGTTAGCCAATCCAAAACGACTGCAACCGTGACAGACAGCACACCGCTTTGATACGGAATTGGTGAGTTTTTATGGATTTTGAATCCTGGTGGTTGATTCTGTTTCCCCTACTATTTGGACTGGGATGGGTTGCCGCTCGGTTCGATTTTCGGCAGATGCTCTCAGAAACCCGGGCCTTGCCGGATTCGTACTTCAAGGGCTTAAATTTTCTGCTCAATGAGCAGCCCGATCGGGCAATTGATGCTTTTATCGAGGTCGCCAAGCTTGACCCTGAGACTACCGAGTTGCACTTTGCACTCGGTAGTCTGTTTCGCCGCCGAGGCGAAATGGAGCGTGCTATCCGTGTTCATCAAAGCCTGCTGTCGCGCTCAGATTTACCCGTGCGAGAACGTGAGCACGCGCTACACGAGATCGCGCAAGACTATCTCAAAGCCGGGATGTTGGATCGGGCTGAGCTGGCCTATAAGGAACTCAGTCATACCCGCTACGAAGAGTCATCGAGCCGGGCTTTGGTCCGAATCTATGAATCTGAGCACGACTGGCCGAGAGCCATCGAAGCAGTGACGCGCTTGGGCAAGTTAACGGGCGAGTCAGTGGCGCAACTGGTGCACTACCACTGCGAAATGGCGCAAGCACGTCTGACCCAACAACCCACTGATGTGTTAGCGGCTAAAGACGCGCTAGACTTGGCTCGCCAAGGCTTAGATGCCGCGGATGACAGCACTCATGCCTCACACGCCCGAGTTTTGATGTTAGCGGCTGCCATCGCGCAGGGTGAAGGCGACGGGGCGCTTGAGCGTCAGCATTTGCGTCAAGTCATGAAAGACGCACCTGAATATGTGGGCTTGGTTGCCGATGAGCTACAGGTCAACTTCGCGGCAACAGACGAATCGAGCGCGCTTTTGCGTTTATTGCTGACCCAGTACGAGCAATACCCCAGTTTGGACTTGTTTGATGTCGTCTTTGGGCTCATCAACAGTCAAGAGGGCGGTGAAGCTGCGTGGGCGTTTGCCGAGCAAGCGCTGACCCAAAACCCGAGCTTGTTGGGTTTTGAGCATGCCTTGCGCGTGAGCGCCAAAACCGAGACGTCGGTTTCTTTGGCACCCATCGACACGGCTTTACTGCAAAAGCTTATCAGTCGTCATACCCAACGACTTGAGCGTTATGGCTGCCGAGTGTGTGGGTTTCAAGCGAAAGCGTTCTACTGGCAGTGTCCTGGGTGTCATGGTTGGGAGACGTATCCTCCCCGTCGTTTGGAAGAGTTGCAATGAGCCAGTTTCCCACTGAAAGGGTCGCGCAAGTGCGTGTGTTGGTGGTGGGCGATGTGATGCTTGACCGCTATTGGTTTGGCGACGTTGAGCGTATTTCACCCGAAGCCCCCGTGCCCGTGGTGCGCGTGGCGCGCCGCGAAGACCGATTAGGCGGGGCTGCCAACGTCGCGCGCAATGCCTCTGCGTTAGGCGCTCGCGTCACGCTAGCGGGTATCGTGGGCCGAGACGAGCCTGGGTTAAAGGTTCATGCCATGCTGACAGAGGCCGGTATTGAAACTGTCTTAATTGACGATGATGACCATCCAACGACCCTAAAAATGCGTGTGCTGGGCCGCCAACAACAAATGGTTCGGGTTGATTTTGAGCAGACGCCCTCGCCCGAGTGTGTGGGTCGCCTCAATGAGGCCGTGCTGTCATTGATTCAAGCCCATGACGTGTTGGTCTTGTCTGACTATGCCAAAGGCGCCCTAGAAAACGTGGCTCAGTTGATTCAAGCGGCCAAGGCGTTGGATGTGCCCGTTTTGGTGGATCCGAAAGGATCAGACTATAGCCGCTATCATGGCGCGAGCTTGGTCACCCCTAACCGCGCTGAGATGCAATTGGCGGTGGGTCACTGGGTTGACGAGGCCGATCTGGAAAAACGCGCCCAAAGCTTACGCGAGCAATTGTCTTTACAGGCCTTACTGGTGACGCGTTCAGAGCAAGGCATGTCGCTCTTTGTTCAGGCGGCTCGCTTTGATGTTGCCGCTCAAGCGCAAGAGGTATTTGATGTGTCAGGTGCTGGGGATACGGTGCTGGCGACCTTGGCGGTTATCAAAGCCACTGGCGCTTCTTGGGAGCAAGCCATGCAATGGGCCAATAAAGCAGGCGGTATTGTGGTGGGTAAATTGGGTACTTCGACTGTCACTGCGGAGGAATTGGCATGATTGTGGTCACCGGCGCTGCTGGCTTCATTGGTTCGAATATCGTGCGTGGCTTAAACACTCGCGGGGTGGTGAATATACTGGCTGTCGATGACTTAACCGATGGCGATAAGTTCGTTAATTTGGTGGGTTGTCAGATCGCCGATTACCAGCATAAAGACGTGTTTCGTGCCCTAATCGCGGCTGACACAGCACCCAAAATAGAGGCGATTTTTCATCAAGGGGCTTGCTCAGACACCACTGAGCGCAACGGCCAATACATGATGGATAACAACTATCGCGTCACTTTAGAGTTGTTTGAATGGGCCCAACGGCATCGTGTACCGTTTATTTATGCCTCTTCTGCTGCCGTCTACGGCGCCGGCCCCGATTACGCTGAGTTGTTGGTCAATGAGCGTCCTCTAAATGTTTACGGTTACTCGAAGTTTCTGTTTGATCAAGTCGTGCGAGCACGCACACATCAACTGACTGCTCAGGTGGTCGGTCTGCGTTACTTTAACGTTTACGGTCCGCAAGAGCAGCACAAAGCGCGGATGGCTTCGGTCGCTTTTCACAACATGAATCAGTTCAAAAATGACGGTCATGTCAAGCTCTTTGGTGGTTGGGATGGTTACGGTGATGGTGGACAGATGCGCGACTTTATTTCAGTCGATGACGTGGTTTCGGTAAACCTACACTTTTTGGATCATCCTGGCGCGAGTGGTATCTTCAATTGCGGCACTGGACGCGCCCAGCCTTTTAATGATGTCGCCTGTACGGTGATCAACACGTTGCGTGAAAGTCATCAAAAAAAGGCGCTGTCCATCAGTGAGCTTGTCAGTGAAGGGTACCTACGCTACGTGGCTTTTCCAGAGGATTTGAAGGGGCGTTATCAAAGCTACACCCAAGCCGACCTGACCGCGCTTAGGCAAGCCGGCTACGACAAGTCTTTTAAAGACGTGCAAACAGGCGTGGCTGATTACGTGCGCCATCAGCTTGCGCAAAACCACAATTGATTCCTGTCGTGAGGCGAGTCAGACTTCGGTCTTGTGATGCCAAAGTCAAGGAGCGGATGCGATGGTCGCGAGCCTTAGAACGATTTTAAAAGTAGGCTGTTGTGGTCTTGTACTAAACGGGTCAGTTCAGGCTGGCACAGTCGACGTCAATGTGGCCTCTGTGCAGGCGCTTGAGTCCATTAAAGGCATTGGAACGACCACTGCACAGCGCATTGTTGCTGAGCGAGCCAGAGGGCCCTATGAGTCCTTGGAGCACTTGTCCGAGCGACTATCTGGCATCGGTGCCAAACGAATCCAGAAACTTAAATCCGCGGGTTTGTGCGCGGGCACACCCAAGGTCAGTTGCGCCCCGCCATTGACCCCAGTCGATCGGGCAGCCCCAAAAGTTGGTCGCGTCAATGCCAGTGATGATGGTGTTACCCCAGCGCTGATCCACCTGCCTTAAAATAAAGCATCAACTGAGCCCAATCGAGCCATTGGCTCAACACGTCTGACACGGAAGCCAACATGACAACCCTTGATTCTTACCCCAGCCTAGAACAAACCGTGGGTCAAACACCCTTGGTGAGATTGCAACGCCTGCCTGGTGAGCTTGGCCAAGCCCGAGGCAATGTCATTTTGGGAAAAATGGAAGGCAACAATCCAGCCGGCTCTGTCAAAGACCGTCCGGCCTTATCGATGATTGTCGAGGCAGAAAAGCGCGGTGAAATCAGTCCTGGTGACACGCTGATTGAGGCCACCAGCGGCAATACTGGTATTGCGCTTGCGATGGTGGCTGCCATGCGTGGCTATAAGATGATTCTCATCATGCCCGATAACCTGTCGCTCGAGCGACGGGCATCGATGACGGCTTATGGTGCTGAGTTGATTCTGACGCCAGCCAGTGGTGGCGGCATGGAATATGCGCGCGATTTGGCCAGTCGCATGCAAAGTGAGGGCAAGGGCAAAGTGCTGGATCAGTTTGCCAATCCCGACAATCCACTGGCCCACTTTAGAACCACGGGTCCTGAAGTCTGGACGCAGACGGGTGGTCGCGTTACCCATTTTGTCAGTGCGATGGGGACGACTGGCACCATCATGGGCACGTCGATGTACTTGAAATCCCAAAACCCGGCAATTCGTATCGTTGGCGCGCAACCCGCAGAGGGCTCGCAAATTCCAGGTATCCGCAAGTGGCCAGAAGCTTATTTACCCAAAATATATGATCCAGCTCGTGTCGATGAGTTCGAGCTGATTGAGCAAGCCCAAGCCGAAGAGATGGCCCGCGCCTTGGCTGCCCAAGAAGGCATTTGTGCCGGTGTCTCAGCCGCTGGTGCCTTGGTGGCAGCATTGCGAGTGGCTGCCCGTGTCAATAACGCCACGATCGTATTTATTGTGTGCGACCGCGGCGACCGTTACTTATCAACCGGTCTTTTTAATCAGCCCTAAGGGGTAAGTGCAGCGGCCAAATCGGCGACGGCTGTGGCGTAAAAATAGCTGCGGTTGTATTGGGTTAAAGCAAAGAAGTTAGGCGTGGCCGTTCGATATTGTGTGTTGTCTTTAGTGGGCATGGGTAGGTCAATAATCCCCAAGGGGTAACCCATCCAAGGCGCTGTGGTCACACCAGGTTTTAGACTGGCGCCATTTGCCTTGAGGGTCGTCCAGTCCAGTGTCGGGGTGAGGCCGCCGTCGACCAGTGCTTGAGGGTCTGGCGGTAAATGAACTGGTGCAAAGACCGGTAAACCACCGATCCAGCCGTGTATCTGCAAAAACCGACCGACGGAGAAGATGGCATCGGCCACATTGTTCTCAAGGTCCACCGTGGGTTGGTTGGTGGCCGAGGCAGCAAATAACTTCACACTGGTGGGCATGAACTGTGGGATGCCCATGGCACCAGCGTAGGAGCCAAGTTGTCGCGTGGCGTCAATTTTTCCTTGATGGTGCAACTCAATCAGATCAGCAAGCTGTCCTTGAAACATAGCGACGCGATCGGGTCTATCGGGATCAGGGTAGTCAAACGACAACGTGGTGATGGCGTCGAGCACGCGGTAATTGCCCTTGTGCTCGCCGTAAAGGGTCTCTACGCCAATGATGGCCACAATAATCTCGGCTGGCACCCCGTAACGATCTTCAGCGAGTGCGAGCGTTTGGCGGTGGGCCTCAAAAAAAGCACGGCCTTTGTGAATTCGAATGGGTTCAACAAAATTGCTTCGATATCGGACCCAGTCGCGAACGGACTTAGCTTTGCCGGGTTCTGGTGGCACCATTAGGCGAATGGCCGTTGGAAGTTTGTTGGCTTGTACCAATAGGGCCGTGACCACTGGCAATGGAATCTGACGGTTTTGCGAGACTTCAAGCGCAAAAACCTGTACCTCTTCGCGGGATAAATACCCTCGACGATCGCTGACTGGCACGCCCATAGGCGTATTTGCCTGGGGTGTTGCTTGGGCTGATTGGGCTTGGGGCGCAGGGCTCGCACAGCCAGCGGTGAGCGTCGTAGCGATTATTAGTTGCAAAATTCTGAAAGTCTTAGACATAATGGCCCCATGGAGACGCTATACATTACACACCCTTTGTGCAAAATGCACGAAATGGGTCCCGGACACCCCGAATGTCCCGAGCGATTGGATGCCATTGCTGATCAGCTGCTAGCGAGCGGCCTGATCAACTATTTGCAGTCGGTTGATGTTCAAGCCCCCGTCACCGCGCAATCGCTTGAACGCGTGCATCTTCAGGCCTACCTCGATCGCTTGTGTGCTCAAGCACCTGCGCAGGGCTATCGCGAGATTGATGCTGACACCAGTATGAATAGGCACACGCTTGAAGCGGCTAGGTTTGCTGCAGGGGCCTTGATCCAAGCGGTTGATGCGGTCATGGCAGGCCACAGTCAGACGGCTTTCTGTGCGGTTCGCCCGCCTGGTCATCACGCCACGCAAAGCCGAGCCATGGGATTTTGTTTTTATAACAACATCGCGGTGGCGGCGGCCCACGCTTTGGCAGTTCACGACTTAAAGCGCGTGGCCATTGTTGACTTTGATGTGCATCACGGCAATGGCACTGAGGCGATTTTTGCAGGTGATGAGCGAGTGCTGATGTGCAGTTTCTTTCAGCACCCTTTGTTTCCAGGCAGTGGCGTTGACAATCCAGCTGCCAACATGGTGAATATTCCGGTGCCGGCTTACACAACGGGTGAGTCCATCAGGGCGTTGGTGAGCCAGCGATGGTTGCCGCGTCTCGAAGCCCATGCGCCAGAAATGGTTTTTATCTCTGCTGGGTTTGATGCTCATCGCGAGGAAGACATGGCGCAGTTGAATCTCGTGGAATCTGATTTTGCGTGGCTGACCGAGCAAATTGTGTCGGTTGCAGACCGTCACGCCCAAGGCCGAGTGGTCAGCTCACTCGAAGGCGGTTACAACTTATCTGCCTTAGCTCGCAGTGTGGTTGCTCATGTCCGAGCCCTTGCAAAGCTGTAGAATATGACCCATAAGACAGAAAACATCCGCAGCACCCTATTTTACAGTGCCTAACCGAATGGTCACGCCGCCTGTAAAAGCGTATTTAGGATCGCGATACGCGAAACTGCCCTGCGGGTGTGATCTGTCTGCTGCTTATCGCTGATTAAACTTTGGAGAATGCTTCGATGAAGGTACTGGTGCCGGTTAAGCGAGTGGTCGACTACAACGTCAAAGTGCGTGTCAAGTCAGATCAATCGGGCGTGGATATCGCTAACGTCAAAATGTCGATGAATCCTTTTGATGAAATCGCCGTTGAAGAAGCGATGCGGCTCAAAGAAAAAGGTACCGTAACGGAAGTCATTGCCGTGTCTTGTGGGGTGGCTCAGTGCCAAGAAACACTGCGCACGGCCATGGCCATTGGTGCGGACCGCGGTATTTTGGTGCAAACCGATGAAGAGCTCCAACCATTGGCGGTCGCAAAGATTCTGAAAGGCATCGCTGAAAAAGAACAGCCTGAGCTGATCATTTTGGGCAAGCAAGCCATTGATGATGATGCCAACCAGACCGGTCAAATGTTGGCAGCACTCTTGGGCTGGCCACAAGCGACCTTCGCCAGTAAGGTCGAAGTTGCTGACGGCAAGGCCTTGGTAACCCGTGAAATTGATGGCGGTCTTGAAAGACTTGAATTGACGTTGCCAGCCATCGTGACGACTGACTTGCGTTTGAATGAGCCGCGCTACGTCACGTTACCTAACATCATGAAAGCCAAGAAAAAGCCACTTGAAACACTCACACCGGCTGACTTTGGGGTAGATGCGTCGCCTCGCTTGAAAACGCTTAAAGTAACTGAACCGGCAGCACGATCAGCGGGTATTAAGGTGCCTGATGTGGCTGCGCTGATTGATAAACTCAAAAACGAAGCAAAGGTGGTGTAATCATGTCTGTACTCGTTATTGCTGAACACGACAATGCGCAACTGAAAGTCGCTACTTTAAATGTGGTGGCAGCTGCCGTTCAAATCGACAAAGATGTGCACGTTTTGGTGGCTGGTGGCGGTTGCCAAGCCGTGGCCGACGAAGCCTCAAAGCTTGCAGGTGTCACCAAAGTATTATTGGCTGACTCACCTGTACTTGCCGATGCATTGGCTGAGAACGTGGCTGAGCAAGTTTTGGCTGTGGCCGGTGGTTACTCACACATTTTGTTTGCATCCACAGCCGGTGGCAAGAACGTATCGCCACGCGTGGCAGCCAAGCTAGATGTGGCTCAGGTCTCAGACATCACAGCGGTTATATCGGCTGATACATTTGAGCGTCCGATCTACGCGGGTAACGCCATCGCAACTGTGCAGTCGTCTGATGCTGTTAAGGTTTTAACAGTTCGGACCACCGCATTTGACGCCCTAACAGCCGCTGGTGGCAATGCCGAAGTGCAATCACTGTCTTCTGTCGCCGACAGTGGCCGCTCGAAGTTCATGGGCCGCGAATTGGCCAAGAGCGATCGTCCTGAGCTTGCCGGTGCCAGCGTTGTGGTTTCCGGTGGTCGCGGTATCGGTAGCGCAGAAAACTTCAAGATCCTTGACCCCTTGGCCGACAAACTCGGTGCAGCACTCGGTGCCTCAAGGGCAGCCGTTGACGCGGGTTACGCGCCCAACGACTGGCAAGTGGGTCAGACTGGAAAAATTGTGGCGCCACAGCTTTACGTGGCAGTTGGCATCTCCGGGGCCATCCAGCACCTGGCGGGTATGAAAGATTCTAAGGTGATTGTGGCGATCAACAAAGACGGTGAGGCGCCCATTTTTGGGGTGGCTGACTACGGTTTGGTCGGTGACTTGTTTGAGGCGGTGCCTGAGTTGGCAACCAACCTCTAACCATCTCGACTTCGACGCACATGGGTCATATCACAAGGCCACCGCTCAATCAGTTATTGGCGGTGGCCTTGCCCATTGCGCGCCAAGCGGGCGCGGAGATCAATCGCATTTACGCGCAAACCGTGCTTGCAAAAGCCCCACAATTTGTAACCAAATCCGATCAAAGCCCATTGACGTCAGCGGATTTGGCCGCGCACCACATCATCGAAGAGGGATTGCGTCTGGTCACCCCCGACATTGAGGTGGTTTCAGAAGAGGGCCAAGACGCGCATGGCATCGGTCGAGAGCAATCGATCTTCTGGTTGGTCGATCCCCTAGATGGCACGCGCGAGTTTTTGTCGGGCAATGGCGAGTTCACGGTCAACATCGCTTTAATCGAGCAGGGGCAGCCTGCGTTAGGCGTGGTAGTGGTGCCCACAACAGGCGAATGTTTTTGGGGTGGTCTGTCTTTTGGGTCTTTTTTTCAAAGGGATCCAGACCAACAGCCCGTGTCGCTGAAAGTGACCAGTGCACGTCCCAATCCGTGGCGCGTCATGGCGAGTCGCTCACACTTAAACGACTCGACTGCCGCGTTGATAGCGCGGCTAGGGCCAGTCTCATTAATTCAGGCCGGCAGCTCTTTGAAGTTTTGTCGAATGGCTCAAGGCCAAGCTGATATCTACCCGCGGTTGAGTCCAACCTGCGAATGGGACACTGCCGCCGCCCAAGCCGTGCTTGAAGGCGCTGGCGGCCATGTGTTCGATCTGAACGGCAATAGATTGCGATACGGCAAGCCTGAGGTTCTAAACCCATCATTTATTGCTTGTACTGAGTCCTACGCCCAAATCGCTGAATTCATTGCGCCACCCAAATGATGTCATCAACGGCAATGCCAATGGTGCGCGCTTGTTTGAGCAGGTCGCTTTTGACGCCCTCGTCAATGGTGGGTTGGCGCGCCAGTATCCAAAAGTAGTCCACGTCGGGCCCGACAACCATCGCCCACTGGTAGTTGGGGTCCAGCGCGGTGATGAAGTAGCCGCCGTAAAAAGGCCCAAAGAATGAGACTTTCAAGGCCCCTTTGTTGGGGCCACCAATCAGCCAAGCTTTACCAACGGCATCCTTCCAGGCTTGCTTTTTGGTGTTGAAGCCCCGATTCAAGACTTTGACCGAGCCGTCTGGATTCATGCTGTATTGCGCTGTGACTTTGATCATGTCGCGTTCAAACGAGTGATCAAGACGGGCAATCTCATGCCACTGGCCCAGATAGCGTGACAATTTGAAGGGTGTCACAGGCGTCACGTTGGCTGGCGGCGTGGTGCTGCAGCCGGCCAGTAACAGCCCAAACACGATCATCGTCACAAGCATTAACGAGCGCCAAGTGCCGGCCGAATTTGTCTGAAAACCCGCACGCGAATCAAATGTTGAGTGAGGCAACACGGCATTGTCCTAAGAAAGGTTGGGCGCAAGGCGCCTGAAAGGCGCGACATGGCGCGATAAAAGCAATGGTTTGTGTGGCTTTGATGGGTCGTCCCAAAGCGAATCCCGTTTCAGCGTCAATTCCAGAGGCGATGTCTAGCGCCAAAACGGTTGTGTGCCACGCGTTGACCTTATCAATCACGCTTTGAAAGGGTTCAGCAAGCGGTCGACTCAAGCCAATCCCAAACAGCCCGTCGATGACCATGTCAGGCTTTTGATGGGGTAGTGTGGTGAAGGTTGGCTGTCCCAAGGCTCTCCAATCGGCCAAGGCCTTTTGCGCATCAAGCGGGGTAAGTGCTGCGACTAGCGGCATCACAACCGTGACTTGGAAACCCATTGTCAGTAGTAAGCGGGCAGCAACCAGCGCATCGCCGCCATTGTTGCCCGGTCCGACTAACGCTAAAACTTGAGTACGGGGCGCGCAAATATGCGCCGCCCATTCAGCCGCTGCCTGACCCGCGCGTTGCATCAGTGGCAATCCACGCGCCAAGCCTTGCGCCTCTTTGTCCCTGAGTGCAGCAATCGAGAGGGTCGGTGTGCTGCTATCGATAGGCGTTGAATATTTAAACAACAATTGAGATCACTTGGGTTACGGTAAAAGTGTTGGTCATGGCAAGAGCTTAACTGACGCTGGCACGCTTCACTATCTTTATGACTGACCCAATGCCCCACCTCGAATTCATCAGCACAAGCCGATAGAATGAGGGTGTTCATATCTCTTTCGAGCACGCCATGATTAAAATTCCTATTCGTCAACAAGATCGTCCACTGGTCGAAGACATCCGTCTGCTGGGCCGCTTATTGGGCGATGTGATTAGGGAGCAAGAAGGGCGTGCGGCCTTTGAACTGGTGGAAAAAATCCGTCAGTTGTCAGTCTCTTTTCGGCGTCACGATGATACGCAAGCCGATCGACAACTCAAGCGCGTATTGGCGCGCTTAAGTGATGATGAAGCCGTTAGTGTGATTCGTGCCTTTACCTACTTTAGCCATTTGGCCAATTTGGCCGAGGACCGCCATCATATTCGCCGGCGTGTATTCCATGAGCGCCAAGGAAACAGCCAATCTGGCAGCCTAGCCATGGCATTGGCGCGCCTTGATGAAGCGGGCATTAAACCAGCCCAGATCGTCGCATGCTTGGCCAATAGTCACGTCAGCCCTGTGTTGACGGCACATCCAACAGAAGTGCAGCGTAAAAGCATATTGGATGCCGAACGCGCGATTGCGCAACTGCTCACCCAACGGGACTCGATCAGGCAACGTGGCGAAGATGTGCGGCAAGCCCAAGAGCTCGTTATCAATGAGCAGCACTTGAAGGCACGCGTGGTTCAGCTTTGGCAGACCCGACTACTGCGATTCACCAAACTGAGCGTGGTCGACGAAATAGAAAACGCCTTGGGTTACTACCAAAGTACGTTTCTGTCAGAAGTCCCCAAGCTATACGGGCAGCTCGAACAAGCACTTGGAAACCGTCAGATCGCGACTTTTTTCAAGATGGGGCAGTGGATTGGTGGGGATCGCGATGGCAACCCCAATGTCGATGCCCAAACACTTCGCGCTGCATTGCGACGGCAGTCCGAAGTTGCTATCCGACATCACTTGACGCAACTGCACTATCTGGGTGCTGAGCTTTCAATGTCGGCATTGCTCGTGCCAGTGGGTCCTGCCATGCAAGCCTTGGCCGATCGATCGCCTGACAGAGATGCCCACCGCGAAGACGAGCCTTATCGGCGGGCATTGACTGGCATGTATGCCAGGCTGGCGGCGAGTTTGAAGGTGCTCACAGGCACTGAAGCCTTTCGTCATGCGATTGCGCCGCAAGACCCCTATCCCGACGCCCAAGCGCTTAGGGCTGACCTGTTGGTGATTCGAGATGCGTTGGTGGCCAATCACGCAGCGGTGTTGGTCGGTGAGCGGCTTGACGATTTGATTCGCGCCGTGGAAGTGTTTGGGTTTCATTTGGCAACCGTTGACCTGCGCCAAAGCTCCGATCAACACGAGCTCGTGGTGGCGGAACTTTTACGGGTGGCCGGTGTGCATCAGGAGTATGCCACGCTTGACGAGGCAGCGCGCCTGACTCTGTTGACAGCCGTGTTGCAAGACCCACGTGCCTTAAAGGTGCCAGGTGCGTCGTACAGTGAGCTGGCAAACAAGGAGCTCGCCATATTTGAAGCCGCCCTCGAGGTGCGCACCCAGTATGGTGAGGCGGCCGTTGCTCAGTACATCGTGAGTCATACACAAACCGCGAGTGATTTGCTGGAAGTTTATGTGCTGCAAAAAGAGACAGCGCTGATGTCTGGCGCCCTTGGGCGCAAACAAACAACACGAGCTGCTCTGAATGTCGTGCCATTGTTTGAGACGATAGACGACTTGCGACGATCGCCTGCGATCATGCAGGCTTTGTTTGAAGTGCCTGGCATGCTTGATCTCTTAAAGCAAAGTGGTGGCGAGCAAGAGATCATGCTGGGTTACTCGGATAGCAACAAAGATGGTGGTATTTTTACCAGCACCTGGGAGCTTTACCGGGCTGAGCGCGCCTTGGTGACTGTGTTTGAGTCGATCGACAAAAAGCATCGTTTGACCATGCGCTTGTTTCACGGACGCGGCGGCACGGTGGGTCGGGGTGGTGGCCCAAGTTATGACGCCATTTTGGCGCAACCACCCGGTACCGTTCGCGGCCAGATTCGCTTGACCGAGCAAGGTGAGGTGATCGGATCGAAATACGCCAATCCCGAGATCGGTCGACGTAATTTAGAAACGTTGGTGGCTGCGACATTGGAGGCGACACTGCTTGAAGACCAGCAGCAAACCCCTGAGGTCTTTTTACAGGCTGCCCAGCGTTTGTCTGACGATAGTTTTGCGGCGTATCGAGCGCTGGTGTACGAGAACCCTGCATTTGCAACGTATTTTTTTGAGTCGACACCAATCGGTGAAATCGCTCAGTTAAATATTGGCTCAAGGCCCGCCGCGCGGCCCAAAGCGGGTGGGGCCTGGGCGCGTATAGAAGATTTACGCGCCATTCCTTGGGGTTTTAGCTGGGGGCAATGTCGATTGACCTTGCCGGGCTGGCTGGGTTTTGGTGCCGCCGTTGAGGCTTTTTTGACCTCACCGCCACCTGGCCTTAAAAAACGGGAGGCGTTGGCGTTGTTGCAACAGATGTATCAAGAATGGCCGTTTTTTAAAGCGATTATTTCTAATATAGACATGGTGATGGCCAAAAGCGACTTGGCGCTGGCCTCGCGCTACGCCAGTTTGGTGTCCGATAAGCGGATACGCGATTCGGTGTTTGCACAGATTGAAGCCCACTGGCTGCTCACCCGTCGGTCGCTGTCGAGCATCACGGGTCAAAAGTCGCTGTTGTCCAATAATCCTGCACTGGCGCGTTCGATACGGCACCGATTTCCCTATATCGACCCGCTGCACCACTTGCAGGTCGAGTTAATTCGACGGGTACGCAAAACCCCGGATGCCACGCCCTCTGATCGAGCCAAGCGCGGTATCCATATCGCCATTAACGGGATCGCTGCAGGCTTACGCAACACGGGTTAGGGCGTCGCGATGGTTTCTTTTGACAACAGCGGGGTCGAAGCCGTCGTTAGCAGCCAGCAAACGTTTTTTTTTAACAGTGCTATACTTCTGCTTCTTTAGCGCCCGTAGCTCAGTTGGATAGAGTACTTGGCTACGAACCAAGGGGTCGTGGGTTCGAATCCTGCCGGGCGCGCCACATTGAAATAGACGCTGATAAGCGTCTATTTTTTTGTCCTGATTTTGATTGCGTTTTGAACGCATTCAGTCGAGTTGCTTTGGACACGCAATCTTAACCGTCAAACTGCTATGCTAAGTCTAGGTTAACTTGGTTGGGAATGAAATGAAGATTGCGATTGCGGGAACGGGTTACGTCGGTTTATCCAATGGCGTATTGTTGTCCCAACACCACGAAGTTGTGGCGCTCGACATCGTGGCTGACAAGGTGGCGATGCTCAATCGCCGGGAAAGCCCCATCCTTGATGCAGAGTTAGAGACTTTTATTAAAACCAAACCGTTGAATTTTCGAGCAACGTTAGACAAGCATGATGCTTATCTAAACGCTGATTTCGTGATCATCGCCACCCCCACCAACTACGATCCTGAGTCGAATTATTTTAATACCGAGTCCATTGAGTCGGTTATTCGGGATGTGATGGCCATTAATCCGACGGCCACGATGGTGATCAAGTCCACCGTGCCAGTGGGGTACACGGTTCGAACACGTCAAGCCTTGGGTTGTGGCAATCTTATTTTTTCGCCTGAGTTCTTGAGAGAAGGGCGTGCCTTGCACGACAACTTGCATCCATCACGCATCGTGGTCGGTGAAAAGTCAGCGCGCGCCGAAGTGTTTGCGGGACTCATGCAACAAGCGGCGATAAAAAAGGATGTTGCGGTTTTGTTCACGGACTCAACCGAGGCCGAAGCCATTAAGTTGTTTGCAAACACCTATTTGGCCTTGCGTGTGTCTTACTTTAACGAGCTGGATTCCTATGCCGCAACCCATGGCCTAGACTCGCGGCAGATCATTGAAGGGGTGGGGCTCGACCCGCGTATCGGTTCGCACTACAACAACCCCTCGTTTGGTTACGGCGGCTACTGTTTGCCCAAGGACACCAAACAATTGTTAGCCAACTATCAAAATATTCCTCAAAACTTGATCCAAGCCATCGTAGATTCAAACACCACTCGAAAAGACTTTGTGGCTTTTGACATTATCAAGCGCGATCCTAGAGTGGTGGGTGTATACCGCTTGATCATGAAAAGCGGCTCTGATAATTTTCGGTCCTCTAGCATTCAGGGCATCATGAAGCGCATTAAGGCGCGTGGCATCAAAATCATCATTTATGAACCGACCTTGGCCGAGCCAGATTTTTTTAACTCGCCCGTCTACGCTGATTTTGAGGCTTTTAAGCGAGACGCCGATTTGATTATCAGCAACCGAATGTCAGATCAGCTTCGCGATGTCGCCGATAAGGTTTACACCCGTGACCTCTTTGGTAGTGATTAATCGAGTCACTGACCAATTTACTCAACCGTTCTGCCATGGCAAAAAATGCGCTGTTATTCTGAATTTGTGGGATAAAAGATTGCGAACGCATTGTTAGGAGCCTGCCATGAAGAGCCATTCAACACTTTTAGTTTCTGAACTGACGGTTTTAATCACGGGTGGTGCGCGTGGCATTGGCGCGGCAACAGCCACCTTATTGGCGCAAGAAGGCGCCAAAATTATGTTGACTGACGTTCTTGATGCTGAGGGTCAGCGGTTGGCCGAGTCACTCGGGCCGAATGTTTTTTATCAACACTTGAATGTGACCGATGAAACCCAATGGAAACAAGCCGTAGAGGCGACTCAAGAGCGATTTGGCCGATTGGATGCGCTTTTTAATAATGCTGGCATTGTGTCGTTTGAATCGGTTGACCAAACCAGCCCTGAAGCGTTTCGCCAAGTTCTTGATATCAACCTTTTTGGGGTGTTTCTGGGTATTCAGGCTGCGATCCCGGCCATGCGTAAAGCAGGCCGTGGGGTCATTATCAACACCTCATCAACAGCTGGGCTTCAAGGTTATGCTGGGCTTGCCGGTTATGTGGCAAGCAAGTGGGGGGTGCGGGGCTTGACCAAAGCCTCAGCCCTTGATTTGGCACCTGATCATATTCGCGTGCTGTCGATCCACCCGGGGCCCGTGCGCACGCCAATGACCGCACAAATGCCTGATGCCGCCGTGTCTGCGCAACCGATGCCTCGATTCGGCGATGCCGATGAGGTTGCCCGTATGGTGAAGTTTATGATGACTGAGGCAACCTTTAGCACGGGCAGTGAGTTTGTGCTGGATGGTGGGGCGGTCACCGGTCAGGTGTTGCCGCTCAAGTGACATGCACAGCAACCACTGGTTGACGAGCGCGCGCACTGGTAACCTTTGACGCTGTGTCGGATTGGCTCTCAATGTTGAGCTGATTTTTAATGCGCAAAGACAAAAAACAGGGGATACCAATGAGCGCACTGCCTCACGAACTCTGCCCACAGCGCTATTTTGATGACTTTACCGTTGGCGAGCGGTTTAATATTCCGTCGCGCACCATGACAGAGGCATTGTTTGCAGCCTTTCAGTTGGCCAGTGGTGACAATCATCCGGTGCACTATGACGTGGAGTATTGTCGCGCACACGGCATGCCGCACATGCTCGCCCATGGCTATCAAGTGCTGATCCAAAGTGCCGCTGGGGCGGGTCTGTTCCCGCACATGGTGGAGGCCTCGCTTAAAGCGTTTATCGAGCAAAGCTCACGGTTTATCAATCCCGTTTTTGTGGGTGACACGCTTTACCCAAGTTTGACGGTTAGTGAACTGATTCCAGGTCGTACAACTGGTGTGCTGGTGATGCGCTCGCTAATTACCAATCAACGCCAAGAAACCGTGCTTGAAGGTGAGCAGCGGTATTTGTTGCGTAAAACACCACAAACTTGAGAGAAAGCGTCATGCAACCATTAAAAGGCATTCGAATCTTGGATTTGAGTAAGGTGCTTGCAGGTCCTTTGTGTGCCCAGTACCTCGGAGACATGGGGGCTGATGTCATCAAAGTTGAGCCACCAGTCACGGGTGATGATACCCGTGCGTGGTTGCCTCAAAAAGGTGGGCAGTCTGCGACTTTTTTGGCGGTCAACCACAATAAACGTAGTTTGGCGCTCGATTTAAAAACAGCCGCGGGCCAGGCCGTGCTGCATCAGCTTGTCAAACAAGCCGATGTGGTTATCCAAGGCTATGCGGCCGGCACGGCGCACAAACTCAAAGTCGATGATGAGACCTTGCGTGCCATCAATCCCAAGCTGGTTTACTGCGAGATATCAGGTTACGGACGCGATGGCCCGCTCGGTAAAGAGCCGGGCTACGATGTCATGCTGCAGGCTTTTGGGGCCATGATCAGTACTATGGGCGACCCTGACGGTGAGTTGGCGCGTGTGAGTTTCTCGCCAGTGGATTTGGGCACAGGCATGCACGCCTGCACGGGCATCTTGGGGGCACTCTTGCATCAGCAACGCACCGGCGAAGGCGCCTATGTTGAAGTGTCACTGTTAGACACCGCCATGGGTTTCATGGTTTATTTGGCTCACAACTTTTGGGCGAGCGGCAAAGTGCCAGGGCCCATGGGTTCAGCACACCCTTCACTGTGCCCTTACAAATTGTTTAATACATCAGACGGTCATGTGATGTTGGGTGTGGCTAACGACCGCGCTTGGCAGCGGTTTTGTGAGGTGGCCGGTATGCAAGCGCATATGGCTGATCCCAAGTTTGCTACCAATGCCGATAGGGTTCGGCAATTTGATGAAACCAATGCGCTGGTGCAATCTTTTATGTTGAAAAAAACAACTGACACATGGATTACTGCCCTGCGACAAGCTGGGGTGCCGGTGGCGCCCATTCACACATTAGATCAAGCGCTTTCCAATGATCATGTGCTTGCGCGTGGGGTGGTGTCGACAACCAACCATCCAACCGTGGGCGAAGTCAAGCATATTAGCCATCCGGTGACGTTTAATCGGCAAACGCGGCAATCACAGCGTCCTGCGCCAACCTTGGGGCAGCACACCCACGAGGTTTTGCAAGAAGCCGGTTTCACGGCTGACGAAGTCAAGCGTCTTGCTGCTGATGGTGTGATCGGCTAAGCTCTTGGCACCATCTATTTGGAGTGTTCATGTCATTTTTTGAAGCCGTTGCGGCTTGTTTGTCCAGATACGCCGACTTCAAGGGTCGGGCAGCACGCGCTGAGTTTTGGTGGTTCATGTTGTTCTTATTGCTGGCGTCTGCTTTTGTCAATCAAATGACCATGTCATTTTTTGGGGCCACAGCCGCTAATGTCGTGAGTTCGATTTTTTTCTTGGCGATGGTGGTCCCGACAATCAGTGTCAGTGCGAGGCGGCTGCACGACATGAACCACACCGGTTGGTGGCAATTGCTCTCTTTTTTGGGTGTCGGTACACTGATTTTGTTGATTTGGTTTATGTTGCCCGGCACCAAAGACGCCAATCGTTTTGGTAACCCCCCACCGTCGTTCGAAGATTAAGTGGCGAATGCGATCACCGAACGTGATCATGCCTTTGTTTTCTTTACCAAAAGTAACGATTTTGAAGGCATAAGCGGCTAAGATATTGTTTACATTGGTTATCTAGGCTCACCATGAAAACACTTTTATTGGTCAGGCACGCTAAGACGGCATCTGCGGGTCGCGACCAATCTGACCATGATCGGGCGCTCGAAGACCAAGGGGTCACTGACGCTGGCAAATTAGCCCATTATTTAAAAAAGAAGGGTTACCAAATTGATGCCATGCTGGTCAGTTCGGCCAATCGCACCCAAACCACTGCTCAGATCCTTTTGACTGCACTCGGCGAGCATCCGCCAGAAGTGCTCGTGTCACCCGACCTGTATTTGGCCAGTGATGATCGTATTTGGACGGCCATCCAAGGGGCAGAGCCAGCCATTGATACCTTATTAGTTGTGGGGCATAACCCTGGCTTAGAGACTTTGTCCCGTCGGTTCTTGCCTACATTGTCCAAATTGCATCCTGGTCAAATGCTAAGGGTCCGCTTCAACACTGATTCGTGGCATTTGGCTAGCGAGCAGGTTGCTCAAGACGTCAAGTTGGTGTGAGTGCCATCAAAGTGCGGCAAAGCTTATCCCACGGCTCGAGACCACCGTGACCCAACAAAAAGGCATTGCCAGACAAAAGATTGTGATTGCGCATCGCGGGGCGAGTGGCTACCTGCCTGAGCACACGTTGGCCGCCAAAGCA
>Ga0213861_10001183_pt1 | contig 23122 bp, 25 predicted proteins | sample PICome_4_FD_160110 | JGI IMG/M metagenome (GOLD analysis project Ga0213861, IMG submission 160110) | Coastal seawater microbial communities near Pivers Island, North Carolina, United States - PICO131 | ecosystem: Environmental > Aquatic > Marine > Coastal | place: USA: North Carolina... | reverse complement strand
TTGTGTTCATGATGTATCTCCGAATGGAATTGGTTAGAAGTAAGAAGAGGCAACCACCCCTTCCGAAGGAATAAAGGGGTGGGTGCTGGAGGGGGGAGTCAGTGGGAAAAAGATGAATGAAATCAAAGTGAGGGTAGGGCAAAGACGGACGCGTGCGTCACTCTGGAGAAATAATTAACCAAGATCACGCCAGAATTGCTTGTTCCCAGACAGAAATTGCAACGAATCTGGTACACAATCCTGCAAGACCCGCATGTTTATTGGCTGAGCTACGCATTTGTAGTCGGAATGATGCATGCACGACCCAGAACTCAGAGGGATAGGCACCCCCCATAGGGACTATGAAGGAAAGACACCGGGGGCTGAGGCTCCAGCAGTATCCCCTACACCCACACGTGACTCACTTCTCACGCTCACCCTCCCCTTGCCATCCATAACAGACAATATTTGGGTCATTAAGACGGTTTGCGCACCATAAAAGAAACTTCAGTGTTCATTAAGCGTGGCAGCGGAAGAGTTGTCGAGCTGCTGTCTGGCTGTTTGCACGCTTGCTGCCGTTTTTTTTATTTTGGACTGTAAATCTAAGGTGGGGCACGGGACCAATACAGTGAAGCCCCCCGGGGTCGATGGTACCTAATGACAATTTTTATTGTCCATCGCCCGTTGTCGCCTATTTTTATAGACAGCGGCCGCACCCAGCCGAACGGTGTGTGGTATTATGGTGCTAATATTGAACAGTAATGTCAATATCTAGCGAAAACATAGGCGGAGTAGCGCAGCAGTAGCGCACCGGACTCATAATCCGGGGGTCGGAGGTGCGAATCCTTCCTCCGCAACCAATCACACAAACAGAAATCCTGAAGCCAGCTGGCTTTATGGACCGCGTTCGCCTGTCCTAGGGTAATAGCCGTGCTGAACACAGATCAATTGCAGGTGTTCCTCAATCAATTTGAGGCGCTGCGTGGCATCACTGTCACTTACGAATCAGAAACCAAGCGGGCGCTTGCCCCTCAGGTGGTGTTGCTTACCGGAATGGTCAACATCAAGGGCGATCCTCATCTGTTCGAGTCAGAGATCAATTTGAACGAGTTTCGAGCCAGAGAGGACCTGATGCTTTTGGCCGGGTCAATTTTGAAAGCCTTCGATAGAGCGGGGGTTGAGCAATTAGGAAAATGAAATGGCAGCACGTACACACCGAATCCGACACGATGAGAACACCAGACTAAAGATCCAAGCGGCTCAGCTGATTAATCGTCTGCAGGATCACGCGACTGGAAAGGTAGACTTGACCTCGACACAAGTGCGGGCAATCGAGGTGCTTTTGCGTAAGACGCTCCCAGATCTCAGTGACGTGCGCATGGAAGTTGACGCTCAGCCCATCACATTCCAATTAGATCTTGGCGGGAAGAAGTAGTGGATGTCATATCGTATCAACCCCCTGGGCCGATGGCGGCTGCCTTCCATCAAGACGACTCTTTCGTGCGGGGCCTTATGGGCCCAGTTGGCTCCGGTAAAAGTTCAACTTGCTGTGTGGAAATCGTGGCGCGGGCTTTGCGGCAAGCGCCCTCCTCGGACGGAGTGAGACGCAGCCGCTGGCTGATTATGCGCAACACCTATCCAGAATTAAAATCCACCACGATCAAAACCTGGGAGACCTGGTTCCCGTCAAACGTGGCGCCCTTCAAATGGGACACACCAATTACCTCTACGATGAAGATCGCTGATATTGGTGACGGGACGTCGATGGAGCTCGAGGTTATGTTTATGGCGCTTGACAGGCCAACCGAGACCGGCAAGCTACGGTCGCTTGAATTGACTGGCGCCTGGATTAACGAAGCCTCGGAGATTCCGAAAGAGATCTTTGATATGGTCACCCAGCGGGTTGGGCGCTACCCATCCAAGTTGGTGGGCGGCCCGAGTTGGTCCGGGATTATTCTGGACACCAACCCATGCGACGACGACCACTGGTATTACAAAGTCGCTGAAGAGGAACAACCAGAGGCCTGGAAGTTCTTCCGCCAGCCTGGTGGTTTGTACAGGGACGCCGAAGGTCAGTACCACGCCAACCCCGATGCTGAGAACGTATTTAATTTACCTAACGGTTACGAATACTACTTGCGTCAGGTCACCTCGAAACCAGAGGACTGGATCAACGTCTTTCTCCTAGGGAACTACGGGTCAACCAAAGATGGCAAGCCCGTCTACCCAGAGTACAACGACAAGATCCACTGCCTGGAGAAGAACATTGAGGCCGAGCGTGGACTGCCCCTGATTCTTGGTTGGGACTTTGGTTTGACGCCAGCCTGTGTGATAGCTCAAGTTACAGCTAGAGGAAAGATTGTTATATTGGATGAGCTGGTGTCTGAAGACATGGGCATCCGCCAGTTCTCAAACGAAGTGGTCAAGCCGCTTTTGGTGAACAAGTACAGCGGTTACGCCATGCACTCTGTTGGCGACCCAGCGGGCAACATTCGCTCACAGACTGATGAGAAGACTTGTTTGCAAGAACTGCTCGAGTCCGGCATCCCGACCGAGCCCGCCCCCACTAATGACTTTCTTCCTCGACGCGAGTCGGTGGCTTTCTTCTTAACGAAGATGGCTGACGGCCAGCCAGCGTTTGCATTAAATCCACGCTGCACCACTATCCGAAAGGGGTTGGGCGGCAGATATAAGTTTGAACGCCTGAGGACAACAGGCAACGCAAGATACAGAGATCGCCCCGTTAAAGACATCTACTCGCACATCCAGGATGCGCTGCAGTACTTGTGCTTGCGGGTGCGTAGTGGATTGAGTCCAGCGCGGGCTCGGTCTGTGAGTAAGAAATCCGCAAAGGGCTGGACGTGATAAATGAGCTATCTGAATAACCAACCACTGATTGAATCTGAGGTCTCAGACGCGACTCCACTAGAGGAGAACGCGGGTTTTGAATCGAACCTATCGGCGTATGTGCGTCGGTGCTGGGAGCAAGCCAAGGTAGCGAGAGCGGAAATCGCCGAGCGCTTGCTGCGCTGTGAGCGTCAGCGTCGTGGTGTGTATGACCCAGACAAATCGGCTGAGATCGCCAAGATGGGTGGCTCAGATATCTTTATGATGCTCACCGATGTGAAGTGCCGTGCTGCTGAGTCCTGGATACGCGACGTGATGTTTGGCCAGCAAGATCGTGTTTTTGATCTTGTACCGGCAAATGAGCCGCAGATGCCACCCGAGATGCAGCAGGCGATCATCGACCTAGTGAAGACAGAGGCCATGCAGTACATCGATCAGGACGGCGGTGAGCTCCATCCAGAGACATTCCGTGCCCGCATGGAAGAAGTTCACGAGATGATTTTGAATCGCTTTAAAGAAGAGGCGGCTGACTCAGCCCGTCGCATGGGCAATAAGATCGAAGATCAGCTCAATGAAGGCAAGTTTGAGATGGCGCTCAAAGCGTTCATTACTGACTTCGTGACGTTTCCTTCGGCTATTATCAAGGGCCCAATCGTCAAGCGGCGCAAGAAGATGACCTGGGGCCCAGACTTCCAGCCAGTCATTACAACCGACTTCGTTCGCGAGATTGAGCGTGTGTCGCCTTACGACTGCTACCCCTCCCCCTCCTCCACGGGAGTTGATGATGGGTACTTTATTCACCGCCAGCGTCTTTCTCGTGCGTCACTCTATGCCCTCAAAGGCACACCAGGCGTAGATCAAGATGCTTTACAAACAGTCATGGATCGATACGGCAAGAGTGGTTACCGATCGTTTCAGGCCGGAGATACCGAGCGCCGTACTCTTGAGGGTAAGCCATTTCGCACTCCATTAAATGAAGATCAGATTGAAACCTTGGAGTTCTGGGGTTCAGTCAATGGCCAGTGGCTGATCGAGTGGGGTATCCAGGATAAGACCATTGAGCCAGACCAAGAGTACGAGGTTGATTTATGGTGGACAGATGGCCTTGTCTGGAAATGCATTATCAACCCAGACCCACTTGGGCGCCGTCCTTATGACGTGGCCTGCTGGGAAGAGATCCCGCATAGCTTCTGGGGTGTAGCTATGCCAGAGGTTATGCGCGACACGCAGATTATGTGTAATGCCGCAGCCCGCAGCTTAGCGAACAACATGGGCGTGGCATCTGGCCCTCAAGTAGAAGTGACGATCGATCGTCTGCCTGATGGAGAGGATCTGACTGACATCTACCCTTGGAAGATCTGGCAGGTGACGTCTGACCGAACAGGTGGCGGCGCTCCAGCGGTGAAGTTTTTCCAGCCAAACATGAACGCTGATGTATTGCTCTCGGTGTTCCAGCAGTTTGCCCGCCAGTCTGACGAGGTAACCGGCATCCCGAATTATGTTTATGGATCGAGTGCCGTGGGTGGAGCTGGTCGCACTGCCTCGGGCTTGTCGATGTTGATGGACAATGCATCAAAAGGCATCAAACAGTCAGTAGCAAACATAGATAAAATAGTAGCTGGTATTGTGCAGAGACTATATATGCACAATATGATGTATGACCCAGATCCCTATATCAAAGGGGATTATCAAGTGGTTGCGAAAGGTGCGATCGGCCTTATCCACAAAGAGGCTCTGCAGATGCGCCGCAATGAATTTTTGATGGCCACATCTAATCCGATTGACTCACAGATTGTTGGCCCGGCTGGACGTGCGTACATCTTGCGTGAAACAGCGCGTGGTCTGCAGATGGATACGAACAAGATAGTCCCAGACGACAACTCAATACAGCAAATGCAGATCCAGCAGATGGCGCAAGCGATGGCGCAACAGATGGTCCAGCAGTTTGCGGATCAGGCTCAACAGGCTCAGCCCGCACAGCCAAGCGCCGCTCCTCCAGTGGCTACGATGCAGCCGCAGATGATGGCAGACGGTGGGCAGGTTATGAACCAGGGCGTGACGCCCGAGAAGATTAATCAATTTTTGGCCAATAAGGCTATGAGAGACGGATTTTAAAAATGATGAAAGGTAAATATGGCGATGGCGGCATGGCCAAGAAAGGCATGAAGCAAGTGGCCAAAAAAGAAGTGATGACACACGAGGCTAAGATGCACGGCAAAAAAATGGCCGACGGCGGAATAGCGTGTGGTCATCGTTCGTCGCAGGATTATGGTAAGCGCAAGTAAATATCAGTGCTGACCCATCCAACAAAAAGAGTTCTGCAAGCGCTGGCCACCCTTGAAGGCAATGCCGATTTTCAAGAAGTGATGGCCTGGCTACAGGATTCAGTACAGACCATTGCCCGTGACGGCTTCTATGTCAAAGACGAGCATCAAGCTCGCTGGCATCAAGGAGCCGGACAGGCTTTAACTGAGCTGCTCGAAAAATCAAGTAACGCTCGAGAGACAGTTCGAAAGTTCTGATCCATAGGATCGAAACCGTACCTGCCGGTATCGCAGGAAATAAATGAAGACTACTAATTGGGAGTCGCGTCATTACCGCGAGGCTGACGTGCGACCAGGTGGCTCATGGAGAAATATTGTGGCAATTCCACGTAAAGTGCAAGAAGCGGCTGAAAGAGCCGAAGCCCTTCACAAGCAGGTTTATGAGACCCCTAGTGAAGAACCTCAAACCGCCCAGACAGAGCCCGAGTCGGCTCCTGTTGATACGCCCCCGCCAAGCGAGATGCCCGACAAGGCTTCGGAAGCGGCTTCTGATTCCGCTCCACCTACTGAGCAGCCAGACGATCAGAAGAAAGATGATCAATGGGAACATCGATATAAGGTGCTGGAAGGAAAGTATCGGGCTGAGGTGCCTCGGTTAAGCGCGGACAACCGCGCTCTCAAACAGCAACTCGACACACTGAAGACTGAAATCGAGCAGTTGAAGAGTCAGGGCGAGAACAAGCCTTCGTCACTCATCAGTGCTGAGGATCGCGAGAAGTATGGCGACGATCTACTCGACGTAATCAAACGCGCAGCTCAAGATCAAGTATCGGCCAAGGAAGGAGAGATTTCCGATCTCAAGCGTCAATTGGAAATGGTCACCACGACCACTGCCAGGACGGCTGAGGTTGGATTCTTCGAGCGCCTAGGACAACTTGTCCCTGACTGGGTCTCGATTAACGGCGAGGAGAACTTCCTCAAGTGGCTGGATGAATACGATGAGTTCACAGGCAAGACCCGTCAAGACCTCCTCTCGGACGCTGAGCAAGCGAAAGACGCAGACCGCGTCGCAAGGTTCTTCTCGAAGTGGAAACAAAGCCAAGAAGCCAACGCCAATCAATCTAAGCGCAATCTTGAGGCTCAGGTAGCACCAGACTCAAACCGAGTTGTGGCGCCGCCCACGGGCAAGAGGTTCTTCTCACGCAGAGAGATCGCGGACTTTTATGCCGCAGCTCGAAGAGGTGAGATTGGTGCGAAAGAAATGGTGGCGATGGAAGCAGAAATCCATGCCGCAACACTCGATGGGCGCATTCGTTAGCCCTAGAGTATTAGCGCGGCTAATCAAATTTTATTGGAGTAATTAAAATGGCTGTAGCCGCTACCTCTGGGTACCCCCAGTACAGCACTGCTAATTCGAGCGGTGCGAAATTTATCCCTGAGATTTGGTCTGGCAAGTTGCAGGTCAAGTTCTACAAATCAACCGTTATGGCTGAGATCACCAACAACGATTGGGAAGGTGAGATCAAGGGCCAGAGTGACAAAGTTCACATCCGTTCAATCCCAACGATCACGATCCGTGATTACACCAAGGGCTTGAACTTGACGAACGAAGTCCCTGAGTCCACACCAATCGAGTTGACGATCGACAAAGGCCGCTATTTCTCTGTGGTCGTTGACGACGTTGATGAAGTACAAGCTGATGTGCGCTTGATGGACATCTTCACAAACGACGCCGCAGAGCAAATGAAGATCAGCATCGACAGCGATGTTTTGAACACCGTTCCGTCTTCTGCTGCTGCTGCCAACAAAGGCGCAACGGCTGGCGCCATCTCTGGCGACATCAACCTCGGTGCTGCTGGCGCTCCTCGCGCTGTCACATCTGCTGATGTTCTTGATGTGATCCTTGATGCAGGTCAAGTGCTTGACGAGCAGAACGTTCCCGAAGACGGCCGCTGGATGGTGGTTTCTCCTTGGTTCGCTGCTATGCTCAAGAAGTCAGATCTGCGCCAGGCTTACCTGACTGGTGACGATGCTTCTCCACTGCGTAATGGCAAGCTCGGCATGATCGACCGCTTCACTCTGTACGTCTCCAACAACGTCAACAAGCTGACTGACCTCGGCTCTGACGGTGCTGCTGGCGGTACAGGTGGTGCAGCCGATAAGGCAGCATGGCACTTCCTGGCCGGTACTCGTGACGCGATCTCCTTCGCTTCTCAGATCACCAACGTTGAGACCCTTCGCGCTCAGACCACGTTCGGCAATATCGTTCGTGGCTTGAATGTGTATGGCTACAAAGTTGTTAAGCCTGAAGCCTTGGTTGACGTTTACGTTGCCCGTGGTTAACCACTAGGGGGAGGGGGAGCAATCCCCCTCTCTTTTATATGACACAAAAACTACTGCTACAAAAATCATCTGGCTGCGTGTACCACTACACGGAGTCTCTCGCTGCTGATCCTGACTTTGTTGAGTACAAGAAAGCAGCGCCCAAAGCTGAGCCAAAGCCGGTTCCTGTTATGGATCCCATGGCCGAACCAGCACCTGCGCCGGACGCCAAGACAATGGCTCGCGCGGTTCTAACAAAACGTAAGGCGTAGGCGAGAGGGAACGAAAAAGGGGAAGCAAGTTGTTCCTCAACCCAAGGCGATTGCTAAAAAGACAGCGAGGCACAGATGAAAGCTTCTGATGTGAAGCGCGAGGGCGGCAAGATCATTTATCGCGGCCACGAGTTTGATGGGTTCAATAAACCTAAAGCAGCGCCCAAAGGCAGCGAGAAAAAAAAGATTGTGCTAGCCAAGAAAGGCGATGAAGTAAAGCTCGTGCAGTTCGGCCAGAAAGGCTACGAGGATTTTACACAGCACAAAGACCCGGAACGCCGCAAGAATTACTTGCAGCGCTCTGCCGGGATTAAAGACAAGAACGGTAACCCGACGAAGAGCGATAAGTTCAGCCCTAATTATTGGGCTCGCCGGGAACTTTGGTGAGGTATTAAATGGCGCTGACAGCCGCAAACGTTATTACTCGAGCACAGGACCTGATTCAGGATACGACGGGTGTTCGTTGGCCGGAGGCGGAGCTGTTGCGCTACCTCAACGACGGGCGCCGAGAAGTCTGTATTATGCGTCCTGATTTGTATGCATCGAACACTGTTCACGCAATGGTGGCCGGCACAAAGCAAAGTATCCCTGCTGATGGCAATCGATTCCTGGATGCCGTGCGTAATATTAATGCGGACGACAGCCCCGCTCGTGCGGTGAGGATTGTGGAGCGCGAGGTGTTAGATGCTCAATTACCAGACTGGCATGCATCTACCCCAGGCGCTATCAGGCATTTTATGTTTGATGAGCGTAGCCCACGCATCTTTTATGTTTATCCTCCGGCGACGTCTGGTCAGAAGTTAGAGATCGCGTACGCCAGTAATCCAGTAGAGATCACCAATACTTCAACAGAACTTGTGAACGAAGACGTCTATGCGGGCGCCCTAACCGACTACTTATGCTATCGCGCATATAGCAAGGATGCTGAGTACGCCGGAAACTTTGAGCGTGCTGCGGCGCATTACACCCAGTTCCGTGGTTTGCTGGGCGTAGGTGGATCGCTCAATATGTCCGTCTCTCCGAATACTTCAAACGTTGGCGGTCAGCTCCCACGAGCCGCTGCCCTTGCTGCTGCGGGCGGTTAACAAATGGCAGCGATAGAAGACTTTTATCCCTGGATTGCCGCGGAGGTAATCGGGTGCCCAGAACCAACGATGGATCTCGCTATCCGCAGCACAATTATTGATTTCGCAGAGAAGTCGCTTGTGTTGCAGCAGGATCACGACCCAATCACAGCGATCGCCAATATCCAGGACTACGACCTAGAGCCACCCCGCGATCACCTCGTGACCAAGATCATGAAGGTTTGGTACCAGGGCCAGGAGCTGGATGGCGAAACGCCGGACGAAATCAAGACCCCTTCCGTATACAACAGAAACTCAGGCTACCTTGTTAACCGAGGCGACCCCAGGTTCTATCTTCAAAAAGACCCACGCACAGTCTCGTTCTATCCGATTCCGGAAGAGACAGCGCGTCAGGCTATCACCATGCGGGTTGCGCTTAAGCCAACAAGAGCGGCACAAACATTCGACGACATCTTTCTTGAAGAGTACGCCGAGACTATTGCGCACGGCGCTTTAACCCGCATCCTTTTATCCCCGGGCAAGACCTATTCCAACGAGAAGCAAGCAGTGGCTCGCAACGGCCTTTATCAGGCCAGCCTGAACCTAGCTCGCACTCGCGCGAACAACGGTAGCGTCCGGGCATCCAGACACGTCAAAATGAGGCGCATTTAAATGGCCGAAAAAATTCGATTGGTACAAGGCGACACTCGACCAGCCTTGGTTTGCACGATTACTGATGATACGACCGGCGTAGCAATCAATATTACTGGCGCCACGCCGCGTCTTAAATTTCGTGCGGCTGGCGCATTGGACTTGACCGCCACGGTACTCGGCTTCGTTACAAACGGCGCTAGTGGTGAATGTGTTTTTTACCCTGCGAGCGCCCCCGAGATGCTTCAAGGAGAACCTGGCGACTACGAAGGGGAGATCGAGATCTCGTTCTCTGATGGGCAGACCCAGACTGTGTACGACCTACTGAAGTTCAAGATTCGCGAGGACTTCTAAATGGCCGTGCGCGCCACCGGTAATAGTTCGACCGCAAGTGTTGCAACGGTCAAACTAAGAGCAAGCGTAGCAGTTATTACGCCCGTTGCTGGTGTCAGTGCGCTAATCCCCGCGGCTTCGATAGCCTACGTCCAGTTGTCGGTTGGTGCAGAACTAGACACGAATGGTCGCTTCCGAATTGTGCTTGAAACGGTCACGATGATGGACGGTTTGAGATTCACGCTCGCTAAGCCATTTTATGATGCTGTTCCAGTAGCAACCTTTGTTACCAAGCAAACAAACAAAGAGCTAAACGATCCTGTTAACCCGACGGAACAGCTCGCCTACGCGTTTGCCAAAGCAATACAAGACAACTACGGGTTTACGGATGTACACGCGATTGCGTTTGCCCGCCCACTAGCCGATGCGTTTAACAACCAAGACGCAAGCCAAAATCATCTGTTCAAGTTGCTGCAAAGCGGGTTTGCCTTAAACGATACGTTTGACGCGGGAGACGGACTGGTCTACCAAGTAGTTAAGGGTATTGCCAACGTTGTATTCGCTGCGGAGCAGCACGCGTTCTCGATGAACAAGCTACGCGAGGATGTGCAAAACATTGAGGATGCATCCGCGTTTGATTTGGTTAAACAGCTGGATGACAACTTAGAACTTCAAGATGACCAAGCGCTGTCTGTGGCCAAGGCTTTGGCTAACTTGTTCGGCACTCAGGACAATACCGTATACGAGCTACTGAAGCCACTGGTCGACCTTGTGCAGGCGACTGAAGCCCATTCGTTTGTCTTCGAAAAGCCCTTAAGTGACGATTTTGATTTCGCGGATGCATCCGCGTTTGCTTTGTCCAGGCTGTTGAGAGACAGCTCAGTACCGCAAGATGAACAGTTCTTGACAGTAGCTAAAAGCTTGGCTCACTCGTTCGGAACGCAGGACAACACTGTATACGAGCTACTGAAGGCATTGGTCGACCTTGTGCAGGCGACTGAAGAACACTCGTTTGTTCTCGATAAGTCGTTGACTGATAATTTTGCTTTTGCGGACAACCAAACGTTCTCTGTCGAAAAGTTACTGGTTGACGCGTTTACGCTTGGATTAGCCGTTGCGCGCACGACAAGTAAGAACTTAAGTGATCTGGTGATGTCTGCTGACCGTCCGTATCTCACGGTTTCTAAGTCAGCACGAGACGCAATAAACGCAACAGATGATGTCGACAAGCAGTTAGAAAAGCATTTTGCTACTGACAGTGCGGTTATGACTGACATTGTTGGCCGGTTGTTGATCTATGTGCGTGACTTTTCTGATGGTTTCGCCGTAGACGACAGTACGGGTGTTGGCGACAGCCTCGCCTTCCAGTCAATTAAAACTTTTAACAACGTTGCGTTTTTCAACGATGTACAGACGAAAATTCAAGAGTTGTTGAAACAAGACGCCCTACTGGTTACGGAAACGGGATCTCTCGTGTCACAAGGGTACTGCGATCTATCGTATTTTGCAGAAGACTACGTCGGGGCTACCCGATCTTTTTAGGAGTTAGAAATGTTTCAAGACGAACTTAAAGTTACTGGTGATGTGGCAATTACTTTATACAACAAAGATGGTTCAGTAAAAGATCAACGCGAGATTAAAAACCTCGTTGTGACGGTCGGTAAGCAATTTATCGCTGCCCGTATGGTAGGCACACCTGGTGAGATGAGCCACATGGCTGTCGGCGCTGGCAGTATCGCCGCTGCTGCTGCTAACACTGCCCTTGGGCAAGAGCTTGGTCGTGTTGCTTTGTCTTCGGATAGCTCGTCGGGTGTGGTGGTTACTTACGTGGCATCATTTCCCCCAGGCACGGGCACGGGCGCTGTAACTGAGGCTGGCGTGTTTAGCGCGGCTGCTGCCGGTACGATGCTTTGCCGCACGGTGTTCGCAGTTGTTAACAAGGGCGCAGACGACGCCATGAGCATTACATGGCAAATCACGGTTAGCTGATTGGAGTAGTCAATGTCTGTAATCACCACTAGATCAGGTAAAGGCACAGCGCTCACGAGCGCTGAAGTCGATGCCAACTTCACTAACCTCAACACAGATAAGGCAGAGAAGTCAGTTAGCATCAGCGCTGGGGTAGGGTTGACTGGTGGCGGCAATCTTTCAGGCAATCGTACGTTTGCGCTTGCTAACACGGCTGTGGTCGCTGGTAGCTACGGTGGCAACAACTCTATCCCCGTGTTTTCGGTGGATGCTCAGGGTCGCTTAACTTCGGCTGGAGTAGTTGTCCCCAGTGGGACTTGGGGTATTAGCACCTCGGGATCTTCTGCAACCTTGACGACGGGTCGCACCATTGCCTTAACCGGCGACGTGACCTACACAAGCGGATCTTTTAACGGATCAGCAAATGTGACTGGTGTCGCCACACTCGCGAACTCAGGAGTCACCGCTGGCACGTACGCCAAGATTACGGTGGACGCAAAAGGTCGTGCTACAGCTGGATCTGCGCTGGCTTCTGCTGACCTACCAACCTACACTGGCACGATCACTTCGACGCAAGTAACGAGCGGGTTGGGCTTTACACCATACAACAGCACCAACCCTAGCGGCTATATCACTGCGAGCGCAAGCATCACAGGCAACGCGGCAACAGCAACAGCACTTGCGACGGCACGTACCATTGGCGGTGTTAGCTTTAACGGCGCGGCGAACATCAACCTACCCGGGGTCAATACGGCTGGTAATCAAAGTACAACAGGCAACGCCACAACAGCCTCTCAATGGGCGACAGCTAGAACGCTAACATTAAACGGCGATGTTCAAGGATCAGTTTCAATTAACGGGTCGGCAAACGTCACATTAACCGCCGCTGTTGTTGACAATAGCCACAATCATAGTATTGACACAATTACAGATGAGGATCGCCTGTTCAATAATATGGGCGACGGTCATGCCACATGGACGGACTTTAACTCCATATCAAATTTTGGTGTCAGGTTTGTTCAAGGTGCTACCAATGGCCCCGGTACCGGCTCGCCGCAATTTTATGGCTTTACATTAGGGCTAGGCAATGAGTACTCAATTGCAAGTTACGCTTTACAGCTTGCGATACCAAGGTATACGTCAGACAATTATCTGTCTTTTAGATCAAAAGAAGGTGGGACTTGGGGCTCTTGGGTAAAAGCCGGGGCAGGCAATGCTGACAAATGGACAACAGCTAGAACCATATCGTTGGCCGGCGCGGTTACTGGATCCACCACAATTGATGGTTCTGGTAACGTTTCTATTGCCACCACTGCGACATCAGATCCAACTTTAACGCTTTCTGGAGACGTAACGGGGTCAGCGACGTTTACCAACCTAGGTAATGCCACCCTCACAGCAACAGTTGGAAACGATTCCCACAGTCATACCGCATCTACACTAAGCGGTGTTCTGCCTTTGACTGGCGGCACGATGTCCGGTGCTCTAACCTACACCTTACTTAACGGCCCCGCCGTTAGCACTAGGGACAAAATTAGGTTATGGGACAGCTCTGAATACACGATTGGTATGAATACCTCGTACACTTTTGGCGGCTTAAACGACTACGCCATGTCCTTCCAGATGAGTAATACCAATACTCGTGGATTTTGGTGGGGGGATTCAGCACATACAAACGCCCAAGGCGCTATGGCGTTGACAACAAATGGCCGTTTGACAGTTGCTTCTGGTATGCGTCTCGGGTACGGCGAGTCAGACACCACAGCGCCGACAGCTAACTTGCTTGAGGTTAATGGGAACATCAACGCTACCACATTTGTCGGCAATTTATCCGGCAACGCCACTACATCTTCGTCCACAACAGGCAACGCCGCTACAGCCACAACGCTCCAAACTGCTCGTACTATCAATGGGGTTTCGTTTAACGGGTCTGCAAACATCGGTATTTCTGCACAAACACCGAACACTTTAAGTCGTGGAACTTATTTAACAGGTGCTAACTTTAACGGTTCTGCTGCCACCACATGGGCGGTTGACGCGACAACTGCGGCTACAGGGTCTAAGATTGTTGCCCGAAACGCAACCGGTGATGACTACCGTCGGTATGGGTTCGCCCAATATTTCAATATGTCGCATGGCGTGGTATATCGTGCCACTGATACGACGTTCTATTCTTCTAGTGATGATTACATTAGAAAGAATAATGCAACTGGAATGCGAGCGTCTCTTAATATCCCAACTCGCACTGGCGGCGATGCTTCCGGTACATGGGGCATTTCGGTCACTGGTAATGCTACAACTGCTACAACGCTTCAGACGGCTCGTACCATCAACGGCGTTTCGTTTAACGGGTCTGCGAACATCACAGTTGCTGACAGCACCAAACTGCCATTAACTGGCGGCATATTGACTGGTTCACTGCTCACTCGAGGCTCGTTTGGGATGCAGTCTTCTACGATTGCTGGCAACCCACTTATGTACGATGTGCAAGATCAGGCAGGGGCACTTGTGATTGAGCTGGGTCGCGCAGATAACGTTGCCGCTGTCACTGCTTTAGATGTTCACACTGGCGCAACCTCGACTGACTTTGACACACGGCTTCTTTTTTCTGGTGGGAATGGTACTGAGGGCAACGGGACGTTAAACATCGTGACAGGTGTTTTGCAGTGTTCAAGTAACGTCGGGATTGGAACAAGTGCGCCTAATGCAAAGTTGGATGTTGTAGGAGGTATGAACCTGTCTGGTCAGCTAACGGTAGGCGCAAGTGGTTCAGTTTATTCACCGCTTGTCAGCGCTTACGTTGCAGGCACAAGCAATCTGTTCTTGCGTAATATCAGCGGTACTAACCGCATTGATAGTTACAACGACCCAATAACGGCAACATACCCACTACAGATAAACGCATCGGTTCACACTTTTTTGGTTGCGGATTCTGAAAAGATGCGCATCGACTCCTCAGGCAACGTCGGTATTAATAACACTACGCCGGCGTACAAACTTGATATTCGCGGTGGTTCTCTTGGTACAGCGGCGGGCAATTCAATCAATGTGTTTAGGTTAATAACCGATGTTACCAATAGCAGTCAACTAAAATTTACATCAGAAAGAACCTCGACAGGTAATGACTGGACTACATCAGCATATAAAATACAACAGGTTATTGACACTACTCCAATGGGGTATATCCAGTTTAATGGTACTGGGAACAGTTTTGGTACAAGTTTTGGTTCGGGCGGTACCGAATTCGGCCGATGGAACGGCGCAGGTAATTTTTTAATTGGTACCACCAGCGACAGCGCCAGTAACACCAATTATGGTTGGGTACTTAGAAAAGATGCTGAGTCTTATGGCACCGTAAATACTCCGTCATCTATTTTGAGTTTGAGCAGAAACAACGATGGTGACATCTTTAGGTTTTGGAAGCAAGGTTCACAAAAGGGGTGGATTGGGGTTAACGGTTCAGGCACAACGTATGGCAATCTATCTGACAAAAGAGCAAAAGAAAATTTTAGTTCACCAGAAAACGCTCTAGAAAAAATAAAAAACATTCAGGTCTGGCAATTTGATTGGAAAGACGGTGGCCACACCGATTATGGTTTTGTTGCTCAAGAGTTACATGAAATTTTGCCAGAAGTGGTTACCGTAGGCGATGAAGATAACAATCAACCCATAGATAAACCTTGGGGCACGGATAACTCGAAAATGGTGCCGTTTCTAGCTAAAGCCATTCAAGAACTATCCGCTAAAGTAGACACACTACAAGCCGAACTTAGCACTCCAAAAGGAAATTAAAATGATTACTTGGAAAATTGAACAGACAGACTTCCGTACATCGGACGGACTTATCCAAACGGCTCATTGGCGTTGCATTGCCACAGACGGCGAGTTCTCATCCTCGATATATGGTACTTGCGGTTTTGGTGAAGGTGCGCCAACAATCCCTTACGCTGATGTAACACAGGCCGAAGTCCTTGATTGGTGCTGGGCTAACGGTGTGGATAAAGACGAGATCGAAGCTAACCTTGCTGCTCAGATTAATGCTTTAAAAAATCCTACCCAAGAATCCGGTGTGCCCTGGGTGCGCCCAAGCGAAACACCGACCGCACCTCCTGTAGTCTAAGCGCTTGTTATAAGTACACAATATTGCAATCGGAGATTTAAATGGAATTCAAGCTTGTTTTTAAGTCCGCTGAAGAAATTAACATGATTCTAACTGCTCTTGGTGAACTACCTGCACGTGTTTCGATGGGTATGATTATGGATATCCAAAGACAAGCACAAGCCCAGATGCCTGCTGAAGACGGCGCGGTTGAAGCTCCTGTACCCCCGTCAGCCACATAATATATGAAGCCCACTCTAGCGCCCGACTGGAAACAGATATTGCGAAAAGCCTGGAGCGTCAGGCTGTTGATTATTTCTGCGCTGTTTACCGCAGCGGAAGTCATAGTACCCCTGTTCTTTGAACAGCTCCCACGGAACGTGTTTGCTGTTTTGAGTGGCGTTACCGCTGCTGGGGCCCTGATCGCCCGAGTAATTATGCAAAAGGATTTAAATGGATGACGGTGTGATCATTGATATTGGCACCTTTAAGTACGGCGCTCTTACAGAACAAGTTAACAGTCTCGCGACAAGGGATGATTAAACGCGCTCGGGTTGCTGTCGCGGGGCTTGTCATCAGTGCCTCAACGCTGGTTGGGATTGCCGTGCATGAAGGCTATATTGGCCAGGCCTACCAAGACCCAGTAGGTATTTGGACTATCGGATTTGGTGAGACCCTGGGGGTAAAACCCGGGCAGACTACAACGCCGGTCAGATCAATGGTTCAGCTCTTGGATAGCGCGACCTCACACGCTCAAGGGATGGTCAAATGTATTAACGTTCCGCTGCACCAGTATGAGTACGATGCCTACTTGAGCTTTACGTATAACGTCGGGGTCGGTGCGTTCTGCCGGTCAACGCTTGTTAAGAAACTCAATGCGGGTGACTACGAGGGTGCGTGTGCTCAGTTGCTCAATTGGGTGTACGCGGGTGGCAAAGAGTTCCGTGGCTTAGTCACGCGTCGCCAGCAGGAGTACCGCTTATGTATGGGTCAATAGATCCGCGCGTCTTTATTCTTCTTGGCATTGTCTCAGTCAGTTTCCTGTCAGGTTGGTTTATCAATGGCTGGCGATGGGAGGCGCGTTACGAATCATTGCAAGGCGAGTATGCGGAAGCAATGGTTCGGGCTCAAAAGGAAGCGCGGCGCCAAGAGATTGAGCTCAATATTCTAGCCGGCGAATCAGCCAGGAGAAAAGATGCTGAGATCAGTTCTATTCGCGGTCAGCTTGACGGCTCTCTTGTCAAGTTGCGCAACCGTCCATCCCGTAACCCCGACAATTCCGCCGATCCAAAAGGCTCCAGCGGAGCAGAACTTTCAAGAGAGGATGCGGAGTTTCTTGCAAGGGAAGCTGCCAGAGCAGACGAGGCCGTAGCGGCACTGCTGTACTGCTATCGAATGTACGACAGCGTACATGGCGTTATTGACGCAAACAAACACCAGTAACATAAGTAAAGCAAATGCTCTTTACATATATGATATTTAGGCTGCCATCAAATGAGCGAAGAAATCCACCGCGACCTCGGAAAACATGACGCACAGATTGAGGCGTTAAATGCACAGGTCAACAGACTGCACAATGATATGCAGAAAGTTATGGGTCAGTTGACCTCAATACATCAAACGCTATCAGAGGCCAAAGGCGGATGGAAGACGTTGATGTGGGTCGGCGGATTGTCAGCGGCAATTGGAGGAATCATGGTGAAGGTGATGACGTGGATGCAAATCCTTCCGAAGTGAACACGCCAGCTCTTGTACTAGTGGAATGGCTTGATGCCGAACACGAGTTCGGATGGCAGGACGGGAATGAGCTCACGGATGACGAGCCAGTCTTGAATTGCTTCACTGTGGGCTGGCTATTAAAAGACGCCAAGACACACATCAAGGTTTGTCAAACCTTTTCTCACACCAATCACGCGCAGACCCTATTAATTCCGCGCGGGATGATCGTCTCAATGATGGTATTAAAACCGCCAATTCAGAGGTTGTTAAAGCATGGGCATAAAAAAAATAAGTGACAAAGATTTTATTGAGATGTGGCAGAAGACGCCTAGTGTAGCGGCCATCGCTCAGCAGACTGGCATGAATGAGCGCAGTCTACACAAGCGCAGAAGCAGGATCGAAGCTGCACACCGCATCAAGCTGCCTAGCCCAGACTCCCGATCACCGTCATTTGTCCGCAGACTTCACTCTCCTCGAATGACGTGTGAGATGCAGAGCGGAGTGATTATTGTTGGATCTGACGCTCATTATTGGCCTGGTGTTATCAGCCCAGCTCATCAAGCATTTGTTCAGCTGATTAAGGATTTGAAACCTGAGGTCGTGGTATTGAACGGAGATCTATTTGATGGCGCCAGAATTAGCAGGCACCCTCGGTCTGATTGGTCTGCAATGCCTACGGTAAAAGAAGAGCTTCAGGCCGTTTCCGACCGCTTTTGTGAAATTAAGCAGGCAGCCGGAGGCGCAAAGTTGATCTGGTGCATGGGCAATCACGACATGCGGTTTGAGTCGAAGCTCGCCAATTCAGTACCTGAGTACGAAGGAGTGCCGGGCTTTGCCTTGCAAGATCATTTCCCTGAAGCCCTGATGACAATGAGTTTCTTTGTCAATCAACACCTAATGATTAAGCATCGGTACCACAATGGCGTGCACGCCACGTTTAACAACACACTAAAGTCTGGTGTCTCTATGTGCACAGGCCACCTACATCGCCTACAAGCCACGATCTTTAGTGACTATAACGGTAACCGCTGGGGTATTGACTGCGGAACGTTGGCGCCAATAGACGGCGATCACATGCATTACGGCGAAGACAATCCTATGAATCATTGCAGTGGTTTTGCTGTTCTCACGTTGATTGACGGCAACCTACTGCATCCAGAATTCTGTTCCGTTGTAGGTGAGCACGCCTACTTCAGAGGACAACGAGTGATTTGAATGAGCGCAACTAAGATTGAGAACTTTGGAGGTGAGGTCCCATCCGCATCTCCCAGGGCGTTGCCACCAGAGTCAGCCCAGATCAATAATAATCTGTTCCTTGGCATCCGCGAGTTCCGCCCGCTCAGAACAGATATCGCCGTGGCTTCCGCGCCGTCAGGAACAAAGACTCTGTACCGCTTCGCTCGAAAGGCAGACGGAACGTTCAACTACGATCATACGGCCGGCTGGATTGCAACCACAGAGAAGCGCTGTTATGTTAAGGGTCAGATCAACGACGAGCGCACAGAGCGCACGTACTACACCATTGAAGACGGATCGGCTAGGCCACGAGCTATAGACGTCAATGGCGCCAATCGCGTACTTGGTGTTCCGCGCCCGGTGACGCCCGTCATCTCTGCCAATACGGTAGATGAGTTTACATCAGAAGAAGCTGATTCGTTTTTGTACGGTGAAGCCGCGACAGCTTTACGGCAGGCCGTGAACACTTCCGTTTCTGTACCGGCCGAGCCAGCTGGGCGGTTTACAGGATCCACGATTCTTGCGGGGGTATACAGCGGTCACGGCTTACTGTTCCCTGACGACGCTAGCATTCCATCCGCGATTACCGGCCAGCATTGGATGCTTTGGGGTGTGATCACTGATGCCAGAGCAAACGAGATAAAGCTGGATGTCTCTAGGGTAAACGGCTCCTCGATTGGCGGTAACGTGTACGTGCCAATCCACGCCCTACCCTATACGGTAGTCCTGGATGGGTCTGGGCTCACGACCGCGCTGTCTGCTGTTGTAGCGCCGACGTCAGATTCTCCGCGCACATTCTCGGACGAAATCATTGGGACTTTCATTGAACAAATCAATCAAAAGATCGACCCCAATAAATATGTCAAATCCGAGCGGGATGAGCTTGATAAACTGGCCAAAGAATTTAAGCAGCTGCTGGACACCGGTGAAGTGGCTGCGGAACCAACCAGACCGACTGCGCCAAACAAGCCGACAGTGCCTGAGTATTACTACGATTTAGACGAGAACCTGTTTCGAGACCAGGCGTGGATTAATTATGATGCTGCGGTATCAGCCTATCAAACCGCCCTTGAGGCATACAACACCTCAGTCAGTAACCGCAATAACCAAGCCGACTCATTAAACAGCCGCCTCGTGACAATTCAAGCGCGAGCTCTCAGTCTAGTGCAGGCTGTTGAGTCCCAGGTTGTCTCTGCTTGGCAAGAAGCCGCCGACAGTGAATCGTGGTCTACTGCCTTAATAGACTCTCAAGGTGGCCGCAGTCAGTTGTTGCCAGACACAGTCGACCGGATTATCACGAGTAGGTTTTATGTTGCTACGTTCGTGACAGACTGGGGCGAGGAGTCGCAACCAAGCGAGCCAACCGAGTTATTAGAGGTTGACCAGAACGACACAGTCAACATCGCAAGACCCACCTCCTCCACTGGTGAGGCTTTTGCTACTCGCAACATTGTTAAGTGGCGCCTGTATAGAACATCAACCGGATCTCAGTTGACGACCTTCCAGTTCGTGGAAGAGTTTGATATTGGCACCGCCACTTACATCGACGAAAAGAACGACGAGGAGCTTGGCGAGGTCATTCCGTCTGTTAGTTGGAACGAGCCGCCGTATCGCAGCGATGAGCAATCAGAGGTTTGGCCAAAGCCTGTCGTGGGTAGTAACCCATACCTTCGCGGCATGATCGGTATGCCCAACGGCATTATGGCTGGGTTCATCGATAACACGGTTGCATTTAGTGAGCCTTACCAGCCATACGCATGGCCAATTGAGTACCAGGTCGTTACTGAATTCCCTGTTGTTGGGCTTGGCGTATTCGGTCAAACATTGTTTGTGGGAACCACAGCAAATCCTTACTTCATAAGTGGAGCAGACTCTGCTTCGATGAGTGCGCAGAAACTGGACAGCAATCAGTCTTGTGCGTCTTCGGACTCCATAGCATCTGTCCAGGGTGGAGTTTTGTACGCTTCACCGGACGGTCTCTGCGTGGCAGATCAGCGTGGCGTCAAGCTGGTCACGGATTCGCTATATACCCGCGAGGACTGGAGTGCACTCAACCCGTCATCAATGTTCGCGATTGAACACGAGAATATCTACTACCTGTTCTTTAACAACGGGGCAAAAGGCTGTCTGACGTTTGACCTGAACAATCAAAAGCTCGGCCGGGCGGATCTGCAAGCTGACGCCGCGTATGTGGATCGCATGACTGATACGCTTTATTTGGTAAACGCTACGTCCATCAACGCCTTGTTTAGTGGCGCCGACCATCGCACAGGAAACTGGAAGTCTATTAAGTTTACTCTGCCAGACCAGCAACCAATGGCTTGGCTTCGGGTCTTAGGAGAGCAGAGCGAGTCGGAGCCGGTCACAGTAAAGTGGTACGGCGACGGTGTGTTGCGTCACACAGTAAACCTCACTAGCATCAATCCGGTTCGCTTGCCGGCCGGGCGTTACCTAGAGCATGAGCTGGAAATTTCATCTAAGTCTCGTGTCACACAAGTCTTCATCTGTAGCAACACACAGGAGTTGAAAGCGGCATGAGCGTTGATACTGGCAAAGCAAAACTCCCAGCGCTCCCCCCGGTCACGGTTGACGACGCCGGATTGCAGCGTTGGATACAGTCGGTGACTGAGAGGCTGGAGGTACGAGAAGGCAGTCGTGGCAACTTGTATGAGCGCTCCGTGACCGTGCGCGATCTAGAGACTGCGCTACGAAACCTGACGGCAGAAGGCGACACGGTTGTCCAAAGCAACGGCGACTTAAAGATCAAGATTGGCGGCATGAACGCCACGATTTCTGTGCAGCAATTTGCTGATGCTATTCGCCAAACTCGGCTGTACCGAGATCTTCTGACGCGCTTGGATGACCCCAATAGATTCAATACGTTCCCGAGCGAGATACGCAACATACTTCTGAAGAGCATCGCCGAAGAAGCTGCCCAGCGTGGCGCAGATATTCAGCGCCTCGAAACCAAGATTCAGGACGCAAACCGATCTGTGGCCATTAAGGTTGAGGAGGTTACTGCGGCTCTTGGAGTGAACCAGGCCGGCATCCGTGAGGTACAGGCTGCATACGTCAATAGCACCCAGGCCACAGCGACGCAAGTCACTCAGCTTGAGTCAAGTTTGGGCAATTACTACCAAGATGGGACACCTGGTCGCGCCTTGCTGGAAGAAGAACTCACGACGCAGGTTAGCTTCGTTGATGGTTTGCGCAGCCAATACACACTCAAGGTTCAAGCTGGTGGCGCGCTCGCAGGATTCGGGGTGGCGGCAGAGGAAGTCAATGGCGTCCCTTCGTCCGCATTCTTAATCTCGGCCGATAAATTTGCGATTGTTGCGCCAAACTATTCCGGTGGACTGACCACTAGTCCGAATCTAAACAACATTCCTTTTGGTGTAGATGCTTCTGGTGTATACATCAATGGCCAGGTTAGGATCAATGCCACTGGCTTAGAGTTGCAGCAGGTTTCTCGCTCCCTATCTTTGACAGCGCCAACCAATGTTTTTAAACAGGACTCCTCCGGGTCATGGGACGGTACTAGCATTACGATCACCGCCAATAAACTGGGCGGGCTAACAGCAATACCCGCTTGGTCGGTGTTGAGCGGATCCTACGGCGGATCATTGCCAAGCGGTAACGCGCTATCAGTGTCCCGCACATCCATGAACACTGATGTTGTGGTGTTTAGCGCCACAGCCACGCAGGATGGCTTTAACTACAGCGACGACTTCACAATTGCCAGATTGTCCGATGGATCAAACGCCATTACCGCCATCCTTAGTAATGATGCGCACTCGGTATCGGCTGACGCATCTGGTAACGTGATCAGTTATACAGGATCTGGCACACAGATTCGAGTTTACGAGGGGGCGGCCGAGCTTTCATACAACGGATCAGGAACAAGCAACGGCACATGGACTGTGTCGGCTGCAGGCTCAGGCATTACTCCAGGATCTATCACTGACTCAGGCTTGTTTGCCACGGTCAACAGCCACGCAAACTTCCTGACCGCAGCGAATACCGCCACAATCACCTACTCTATATCTGGTCGAACTGCTGGCGGCAGCTCGTTCTCCGTCACCAAGATTCAGTCTTTCAGCAAATCCAGGACTGGGGCGCAAGGGCCGCAGGGCAGTGATGGCGCGGGTGGTGCGGACGGTGCGGACGGTGCGGACGGTGCGGATGGTTCGGATGGTGCGGATGGTGCGGATGGTTCGGATGGTGCGGATGGTGCGGATGGTTCGGATGGTGCGGATGGTTCGCGAGGCTCAATGACGTTCTATGCGACAGGCGGCGTCTGGTCAGACACAACTGCAAACAATATTGTGACCTCAGTAACTGGGTCTGCCACACGCATCATTGGCGATA
>Ga0213861_10001180_pt1 | contig 23140 bp, 13 predicted proteins | sample PICome_4_FD_160110 | JGI IMG/M metagenome (GOLD analysis project Ga0213861, IMG submission 160110) | Coastal seawater microbial communities near Pivers Island, North Carolina, United States - PICO131 | ecosystem: Environmental > Aquatic > Marine > Coastal | place: USA: North Carolina... | reverse complement strand
CAAAGCCGTATAGCCATGTTCTGAATTGAGGCAAATAAATAATACATTTTTATATAAAAAATGATAGTAATCTGCTCCGAATCTTTTAAACCATTCATTCTCCATTACTTCATTTGTGTAATCATGGTTTCCAGCAACATAAAAAAAAGGCATTTCGAGTTTTTTAACAAAAGAATTAAATTCATTCCACTCATTTTCAATTTTATTAAGATCCTCAGTGTAACCATTAATTAGATCCCCTACACTAACAACAAAAGCGGGTTGCATTAGATTAATTTTTTCTATTCCTTTTTCCCAAATACCTTTTCTTTCACCTCCAGTTCTGTCGGTAACAACAACAAAATTAAATTTGTTTTTATGATCATTTACCCTATCGTAAGTCCATGGCTTATTCTCTGAAGGAATTTTTTGTAATTGAAGTTTATTTTGAGCATTTACTCTTATTATTGAAAGAATAAAAAATAAAAAGAGAATGTTTTTTTTCATTTTTACAATTTTAAGCAGGGCTGAAAAATTTTTCATCTTCTAAAATACAAATATCCTCTCAATTAAAATGACGCAAATATCTTGCTTAAAATATGGATCAAAGAGGACTATGATCTTAAAAATCATTGATTTGATCAAATCTTAAAAGGCATTGAATTATATTCTGGTTTGATAAGTGTATAATTCATAATACCTCCCTTTTGCTTTTATAAGTGTATCATGTTTTCCACGCTCTAAAATATTACCTTCTTCAATAACTAAAATTTGATCTGCCTTTTGAATAGTACTAAGACGATGAGCAATAACAAAAGTTGTTCTATTACTCATTAAAACAGCTAAACTTTTTTGAATAAAAGATTCACTTTGGGTATCTAAATTAGAAGTAGCTTCATCTAATATTACAATTTTAGGCTTTGCCAACAAGGCGCGTGCAATTGAAATTCGCTGACGTTGACCACCAGATAATTTGACACCTCGTTCACCAATAATAGTATCTAAGCCATTCTCAAAACGATCTGTAAATTCGTTTACGTATGCTCCTTTAACAGCTTCTAAGAGATCCTCTTCAGAAGCTAAGGGTCTTGGAAAAAGTATATTTTCTCTAATGCTTCCTTCATACAAAAAATCATCCTGAAGAACAACACCCAATTGATTTCTATAGCTACGTAAATCTACCTTAGATAAGTCATTTCCATCAACCAATATAATTCCAGAATTTGGATTTAAAAAAGCAGTGACTAAACCTGCAATAGTAGATTTTCCTGATCCTGAAGTTCCAACAAGAGCAGTAACAGTTCCTTTAGGAGCTTCAAAAGAAATATCATGGAGCACCTCTGTATCGTCTTCATAACTAAAAGATACATTTTTGAATACCACATTCCCTTTTATTTGATCAAGAGCGATGATTCGTTTTTGGAGATCATTTTCTTCCTCAATTTTCATTAATTCTTGAGTTCTATCAAGACCGGCAAAAGCTTCTGTCAATTGACTCCCAATATTACTCATCTGAACAATCGGAGCAATCATAAAACCTAAGAACAAAGTAAAAGAAACAAACTCACCATAAGTCATAGAATTATTCATAATATAATAGCCTCCCATTCCCATGATTCCGGCAGAAGCCAATCCTAACAAAAATGTAGAAGAACTAGTCATAAAGGCTGTAGCCGTTAAACTTTTTTTTACATTTTGATACAAATCTCTCACACCTTCTATAAATACTTTTTCTTCTTGTAGCTCGGCATTAAATCCCTTGATAACTCTTATACCATTTAGAGTTTCAGTAAGACGCCCAGTTACTTGAGCGTTTATTTTACTACGAGCTCTAAAAATGGGGCGAATATATCCAAAGGCTTTTAAAGCAATACCTGCAAAAATTAGAACAGGAACAAGAACAAATAATGTCATTTGTGCATTGATACGAATTAAAATGATAAGTGAAATTATTGCAGTGATACTACCTCCTATTAACTGTACTAAGCCAGTTCCCACTAAATTCCTAACACCTTCAACATCAGTCATAACTCTTGAAACTAGAGCCCCTGATTTATTATTATCAAAAAAACTCACAGGTAAAGTAAGTAGTTTTTGTTGCACTTTTGCTCGAAGAATTGAAATTAAATGTTGAGCCTCTACACTTAAAATACGAGTTAATGAAAACGCACTAATAGACTGAAAAAGTAAAGCCGTACAAACAATTAATAATAATAATGTTAAAGAATTTGTGTCTTTTGAGGGAATGACTTCATCAATTAATGATTTACTAGCATAGGGCAAAACCAATCCAGATAAGCTTCGAACCATTATTAAGAACAAACCAAAAAAGAGTATTTTTCTTTTTGGCCAGATAAATTCTTTAAAAACCCATTGGAAGGAAACGTTATTTTTACTCATATGTTTTTTTAATTAACTTATAAAAGTTTAGGGATATTATAAGTTTAACAAAAGCTTTTTATTCAATCAAAAAATAAACCCCTATTATTAATTAGGGGCTTAGAAAAATAAGTGATCGCGATAGGATTCGAACCTATGACCGTCTGCTTAGAAGGCAGATGCTCTATCCAGCTGAGCTACGCGACCATTTGTACTGTTTATAGTGCTTTTAAAAAGTTTAAACTAAATTTTAATTGACATTAAAAACAAAAATCACAATAAAAATTATAAAATTAGTGAAAACACGTTATCTAAGAACTGCGGCAAAAATAAAAAATTTACTGTAAACTGTAAGAGGTTTACACTCTATTCTTGACTATTGTTTTTTGAATTTGGTTTGGTCTAAGTTTTCAATTATTAATTTATTATATTCTGGGTAGGGGTAGTTGAATTATAAAACTTTAGAATTCAATATTAATTTAATCCCCACAATTAGCAACAATACTGCGAATGCTTTTTTTGAGTTGTCTTACAAGAATAAAGAGTTGTAAAAAAAAGCAAGAATAAAATCTTTTCTTTCATCTTTGTTAGATTAGTTTAAGTATTTATTAAATGTATTTAATTTCACCATTCTTCATCTTTAATATTAGCCTCACCATTTAAAAATTGATTAAGACTAATAGCTAACTTATTAAAAAAATCAACTTGGATGTTTACGTCATTTTTACCTTCCTCAATTTCTTTACCTTCATAATCTAAAATTTTATTAGAAAAGCCTCTTTCATACCACCCACTTGACAGGGATGATTCTTCTTTAGTATATGTTTTCAAACTAATTGGTTCAAATTTTAAACGCCCATATTTAAATTTAATCTCAATGATATATCTGTAGCCTTGATAGCCTTTAGAAGCTGTAATAACCTTGTGAGTTTTTAATAACTCTTCGGTTGATCCTTGAAAACGGATATATTTACCTTCATTTTTATTTAGAATTTCATCATCAGGTTGATTAAAATTATTATTAAACCAAATTGTAGTTTTCTTATATAATTCTTCTGATGTATAATCAGCAAATATTATTACATAATCTGACATTTTTAAATATTTCCCCTGGTTTTTTTTTAGTCCCTCTTCGATTAAAAGCTCTGAACTAGTAAAAAGTTCCTGGGAAAACGATAATAAGGGGAGTAATATAATTTGAAGAAATAAAAGTATACGCATTTTAATTATTTTATAGTTGTTAAATTTTGGAGATAGCTTAAAATACTAATGTTTTAAAAAAAATATTTTTTTCTTTCTATTAAAAAGGACGAATTATTGTTTTTATCATTGACAGATATAATCTCATTCTGTTTGCCATCAGCTTGATACTGCCATTGGGCTTGGGAAGTATTTATATATGATAAAGCAATAGATGTTAAAAAGTAAAATAATCTCATAATTTTTTATTAAAAATCAAAAATAAATTAAACTCGAAAATTTTATGATTATTAATTACTTCATTTATACTTCAAGTATTTATTATTGTTTAAATCTGAAAAACAATATTAATGTTATTTTCAAATAAAATTTATTATCAAATAAATATAATCAGTAGTTTATTAATTTATTTGTGATGAGATGTCCCAACTACTTAAATTTTTATTAGATGTTAATGTATGTTATTATTAGTAAACAATCAAAAGTTTATAAATTTGAAATATGAATAAAACAACTAAAAGATTAAGAGAACTTTGTAATCGACTTGATAAGGAAGCTGAACACTTTGATAACCTGATTGATATACTTAACTCAAGCAAAAGCAAAGAGAAAATAATAGAGGATGTGAAAAGAGAATTACTTCATGGTCAACTCAAGAGGAATATATTAGTAACTCAGGAAATTGCCAACTTAACAAAGGATAACACGCTTTTAGATGCCGAAGGTTTGCGAATTTTAGCCTATTCAGAGGATATTTTAAAAGACATATCTGAAGATAACAAGAAGTCAATTAAACTTTATTAAAGTAGCTAATTTATTTGTGAAATTCTATTTTTATGATCCAAATTCAAAAAATTAAACACTATATAATTTTTTCAATGAAAAACCTTAAGGCTTAAGAATCAGTTTCCTAATACAGATAAATACTATTATTAAAACTGAATATCCAATAAAAAAAGGAATGACAAGGCTTTGAAGTTTAAACACTAACATAAGTGCCATAATTAGTAATTGAAACCCAAGTCCATAAATAGAAACTAGTGTCATAAACCACTTTGGAAAAGGCTTGCAGAACCTTGCGTTTTCATCCATGTAATACATACTCTTGTCAAAAGAAATATATAAAATATTATAAATTTTATAAAATAGATTTACTCTAGACTGACTTTCACCTTTGAAAGCTGTGGGTTTGCTATTTTCAACAACTCGACTGGTTGAATCACCTTGAACGGAATTTCGTAAAATTACATAATAGTAGTTATAAAGTGTCCCTTGAAGTTGGATCCCTAAAAAAGCTATTAGCATATAAATTATTGAAATATCAGTGATATACCAAAAGGTTAATAAGAAACAAAAGTTAAGTATCAAATCTGCTATTGAATCATAATAACGTCCAACATACGAAGGTTTTTTTTTAAGACGCGATAATTCACCGTCTGCAGCATCTAATACAGATTTTAATATTATAAAAAAAGCAGATGTTATTAAGTATCCATTTAATAAAAATCCAATTGCTATAAATCCAGTTATAATAAACATGGTTGTTACATGAATAGGTGTTAGATCCGTGTACTGAAGTTTACTAGCAATCCAATGCCCTGATGAACGTCCGTAATCAGATAAGTCTAAAAATTGATGTTTCTTTGGTAATTTGGCCATTTATAAAAATAAGGAGAAGAAATTATTTGTGAAAAGTACAACGATTTTTTTGTTTTTTTTATTAATGAAAAGATACGCTTTAACTGAGGATATAATTTAATTAGTATTTTCACAATGACCCGAATCTTTGCAAAATGTCATTTTATTTTATCCTAATGGTTTTCTTATTAAACAATGAATTAACTGTTAACAGAGATTGCTTTTTTCCTGTTGGGATTGTGTTAAATTATTCGAAGATTTACCTTGACCATTATAAGGTACCTCATTCTAAATCAATTAAAAACGTCCCTAAAGAATAATATTTATATTTAAATAAAAATCACTTCCTATGTTTGGCTTAATTTTAATTGGATTCATTAGTTAAGCTTAAATTCGAAAATGAACTTTCACATGATAAAAAAAATAATTTTAGGTACACTTCTTACAGGGTTAACTCTTCTGGGAATCTATCTTTATAATTTGGGGCAAAGACCAGAAAGAGAATATCCGTCATTTTCACTTCACCCTGAAAAAAAAGCCGCAACAGTTCATGATAGCATTCCTTTACAGGATGTTGTACTAGTAGGTAATAACTGGGATGGAGTCATTACCATTTTTGACCCAAATACTTTTAAAATCATAAAAAAAATAAGTGCCATGCCAGACCGAGATGAAAGATTTGAAGAAATTTATTCTGGTCTAAAAAGAAGTCTTGCTTCAGGTTTTATCAGGGAATATATCGGTGAAGGCAATGATCAATTGGTTGACGACATGTTTACCTCAAATGATGGTAGGTATATTTATGCATCAAGACCAAGTTTTGCAGATGTTGTTGCTATTGATGTTAATTCTGGTGAAATTTTTTGGCGAACACGGGTTGAGGGTCTTCGAGCAGATCATTCAGCAATATCCCCAGATGGAAAAATCTTTTTGGTTTCAGCCTCGACAGCAAGAAAAGTACACGCAATTGATGTTTCAACGGGTGAAATCATTGATAGTTTTGAATCTGGAGACCAACCACATGAGAATACATATTCTGAAGATGGTAAAAAAATATATCATGCCAGTATCGGCAAAGTCTTTTTTACATCACCAAATCTCGACTTTTTAAAAGGTGATCGTTGGTTTCAGATTGTTGATGCTAACACTTATGAAGTGCTACGTCGTGTTGATATGAAACAAAAATTGGAAGAAGCTGGTTTTGATTGGATTGACCGAGCAATTCGTCCAATGGCCATTACCAAAGACGAAAAATTTGCTTATTTGCAAATTTCATTGTTTCATGGTTTTTTTGAATACGATATAGAAAATGATAAAGTCACCCGAAGATTAAATTTACCTATCCCAAAAAAGAATAATAGTCTTTCACTTGGAGACCACCTTTTGAATTCAGGTCATCATGGTATTTCTCTCAGCGGAGATGATAAAACTATATGTGTAGCAGGTACTATGGATGGATATATCGCAATAGTGGATAGGGAGACCTTCAAGTATAGCATCATTAAACTTTCTGATGATCCAAAAGAAGCAAAGCCGTACTGGGCAACTTCAAGCAAAGATGGCAAAAAGGCATACGTGTCTATAAGCGGTCTTGACAAGGTTTCTATATTGGATTACGTCACTGGAAAAGTAATTGCCGAAGTTCCCGTCGGGAATCATCCTCAAAGAGTTCGAAATGGACAACTACGTTTAAGATAAATATTAAAGTACTAAAAAACCAACTTTCATCTTTATCAAGTTCATTAAGAAAAAACAGATTAGAAATATTGTAGATTTTTTTAAGTTATTCAGCTTTGTAACACTATGAAAAATTCATAACACCATACCCTTTAACTTAAAAATCACTTTGAAAGTTCAAAGTTGAAGTTTAGATTCTTCATTTTTCATAAACAAAATATGAATTATCTGATACTTTAATGCGAATAGTTTTTTCTTTGTTTTGAATAATTAATTTTCTTCCACTTATTTGCTTTGCCATTAATAAATCTTCTAAATATGAGGCAGTTGTTTGTTTTTCTTTGAAATAGCAAGTATCATAAATTTCTTGCCATTTCATATTATTAAAGGGTTTTGTTATCAATTTTAAAGTAAAAGTATTACTATCAATATTTTCAACTTTATATTCTAAAAACTCTATTGGTTTCCCTCTACACGTATTTTCAACCATAATTTTTGCATAATCTCCAAAAAATGAAAATTCTAGCTGAAAGATTTTTGATTTTACTCCCGCTCCTAAATAATAAAAATTTTTGTTTTTGATATTGCTTTGACAATTAATTAAAATTAAACAGGTAAGAATGGAAAATCCAACTCTAAAATTTTTCATTTTTTTTATTATTTACATTACTACTTAACCTCATATAATCTAGTAAATATTTTTTCTTTATATTTATTTTGAATTTAACAAAAAACATGGCTTAAAATTATAATATTAATAAAATAAAGCCCTGAAAATAAATTAACTATAAACTAAACATAAACTAAACATAAACTACAACAAATGAAAAATATAAAATTTTTTTCATCAATAGCTATATTCTTGATGGGTATTCATTTTGGTATTTCCCAGCAAAATATTTCAGGATCAATAAGTGATGAAACTGGACCTTTACCTGGAGTTACTATTGTTGAAAAAGGAACTAATAATGGTTCCACCTCTGATTTTGACGGAAATTACTCAATTTCGGTCTCTAATGAAAATTCAATTTTAGTCTTTTCATACTTAGGATTTGTAACTCAAGAAGTTTCAGCAAATACAGATATTATTAATGTAATAATGAATGCTGGTTCGGATGAACTAGAAGAGGTAGTTGTTACTGGTTACGGGACACAAAGAAAGGCAACAATTACTGGTGCCGTTGCATCTATAAAAGGTGCTGATATTGTGAAATCGCCAGCAGTTGACTTAACCAATTCACTTTCTGGTAGACTGCCAGGACTTGTTGTTATTCAAGGTTCTGGAGAGCCTGGTTATGACGGAGCAACTATAAATATTCGTGGTATTAATACCTTAGGAAATTCTAGTCCTTTAATAGTAATAGATGGAATCCCTGATCGTGATGGGGGTATTGGAAGATTAAATCCACAAGACATAGAAAGCATCTCTGTTTTAAAAGACGCTTCTTCTGCTATCTATGGTGCTAGAGCTGCAAATGGTGTTATCCTTATAACTACAAAAAGAGGAGAGTCTGGTGCCCCTCAAATGGAATACAGCTTTAATGCAGGCTGGTCGGCACCAACTTCATTTCCCGAAATGTCTAGTTCTTTTGAGTATGCTAATATCATGAACGAAATTCCTATTTATAATAATATCCCTGTTAATGAATGGGGAAATGCGTGGTCTAGCATGCAAAGTAGTGGTGTTTATGATTCTCCAACTGATGGCATAACAACCTTAAGTGCAAATTATAGTCCTGAAGCAGTAGCAGGTTATCTTAACGGTAACGATCCTTGGAGATATCCCAATACAGACTGGTATGATGATACTTTTAAAGATTATGCACCCCAACAAAGACATAATCTATCCATATCTGGAGGAACCGAAAAAGTGAGATATTTTACTTCATTAGGATACGTTTATCAAGATGCGATTTATGAAAGATCTGCTACTTTTTACAACCAGTATAATTTGAGAATGAATATTGATGCGGAGGTTAATGATTATGTAAAAATGAATGTTGGAATAATGACAAGAAGAGAGGAACGAAATGCTCCAACGGTGGGTGCAGGGGCTATTTTCAGAATGCTTCAACGTGGACGACCTACAGAAAACGCATTTTGGCCCTCTGGTGAACCAGGACCAGATATTGAGAATGGTGAAAATCCTGTAACTGTTACCACAGGTGATACTGGTTATAGAAAAAACCCTAAAGACTATATTCAACTCAATGGAGGGATAAATATTACAAACCCTTGGATTGAAAATTTAGAATTAATTGTAAATGGTGCTGTTGATGTTAACAGAGAAACAGCAAAATTATGGCAAACACCATGGAAATTATATAGTTGGAACGGAGTTGATCAAAGTTCAGCAGGACTTACTGCTAATGTAAGATCTCCTTTTACTGATCCTAGATTAACTGAAAGTTCAAACTCAACACTAAATACAAATCTTTCAGGTCAATTAAAATATAACTTTACAGTTGGAGAAAATCATGATTTTGATGTATTTCTAGGAGTGACTCGTGAACAATTTACTGGTTCAAATTTCTTTGCTTTTAGAAGGAATTATATTTCACCGGCAATTGATCAACTATTTGCTGGAGGTTCAGATGATCAAAATACTGGAGGTTCTGCTTATGATAGAACAAGATTAGGATACTATGGAAGTTTAAAATATAACTTTAAAGACACCTATTTAGTTGAACTCCTTTTCAGACGTGACGGTTCTTACATCTTCCCAGAAGTAGGGCGTTATGGTAACTTTCCTGGAATTCTTGTAGGTTGGAACATTGGAAATGAAGATTGGTTTAATGTTGAAGATATTTCATATTTAAAATTAAGAGCATCATATGGTGAACTTGGAAACGATCAGGTTTTTTATAATGGAGCTTTGCAGGAGTATGCATATCTCTCAACATTTGGATTTGGAGAGTATCCTATTGATAATAATGTAGTTAAGACATTATATGAAACAGTATTGCCAAATCCAAACTTTACATGGGAGGTTGCACGTAATACAAATATTGGTCTTGATACTAAATTATTTAATCGTTTAAATCTTACTTTAGAATGGTTTAACAATCAACGAGACAATATTTTGATTCAGCAACAAGGAAGTACACCTTCATCTTCAGGTATTGGAAACCTTTTACCTCCAACCAACTTTGGAAGTATGACTAATTCTGGTTACGAATTCTCCATTGCATATAATGGAGGAGATTCGAACTATTCCGATCCCAAGGCTTTAAGATATACTATTGGAGTTAATGGAGGTTATTCCAAAAATCAAGTAGAATTTATCGATGAAGTTGCAGGAGCACCAGATTGGCAACTTCAAGAAGGCAATCCCCTGGGAGCTTACTTATTATATGAAACAGATGGAGTCTTTTATGACCAAAGTGAAATAGACGCTAATAGTGTAGACTACAGTCAGGTAACACCCCAATTAAGACCAGGTGATCTTAGACTAGTTGATTATGATAACAATGGAAAAATTGATGGTGATGATCAAGTAAGACAACAAGATGCTTATACACCGAGAGTACAATATGGAATTACATTTGATATGTCTTATAGTAATTTTGACTTATCAATTCTTTTTCAAGGTTCTTCTGGAGGTATGTCGAGTTTGTTTAACGGAGAATTTGGAGATTGGGGTAATTTCTATAAATATCAACACGACAATAGATGGAGTATTGATAATCCTAGTAGAATACACCCAAGATTAGCATCTAGAGGTGACACTTGGTATACAGGTGGAGGATATGGAAACAATACTTATAATTTTGGATCTACAGATTATTTGAGATTAAAAAATATTGAATTAGGATACAATATTCCTCAAAGCAGTTTAGGGCAAGGGTTTATTTCAAACCTTCGTTTATATGCCAGTGGATTAAATCTACTAACATTTACTGAGTTTGATATGACTGACCCTGAAGTCGCAAATAGAGGCTACCCTCTATCGAAAGTTTGGAATTTAGGAGTAAGAGTCAATTTTTAAAAAAAAAAAGTTAAATTTAACACATGAAAAATATAAATAATTTAAAAACAGGAATAGTATCAGGTCTTTTATCAGTAATAATTTTACTGACGGCCTGTAATGATGATTTTTTAGACACGAGCCCATTAGATAAAATTTCTAGTTCGGCAACGTGGAGTGATGGAACGCTCTCTGAAGCGTTTGTTTTTAGTATATATTCATACTTAGGCTACGGTGGTTTTGAAGAACAGATGCAAGCTGTTATAACAGATGAAGCTTTCTTTACACACGCCGGTAGAAATATTAATACTTTCAATGAAGGTTCTGAATCTCCGTCTAATATTGCATGGACAAGTGGAACTTATGCATGGGGTAATATGTATTCTGCTATTCGTCAAGCGAATGTTGCGATTGCAAATTTGCCAGAAGCAACTTTTGATGATCAAGGGATGAAAGACAAATTAATGGGTGAAGCTTATTTTTTAAGAGGATATTACTATCACCAATTGATGCGTTTTTACGGAGGTGTACCATTAATTGATAAACCCTATACTCTTGAAGATGAACTATCAATAGAAAGATCAACTTTAGCTCAGACGGTAGAATTTATATCTTCTGATTTAGATTTAGCAGCAAATCTTTTAAATGGGAAAGAAACAGTAGAGGGAAGAGCAAGTCGTCTTGCGGCTATGGCTTTAAAATCTAGAGTTTTACTTTACGCAGCTAGTGATTTGCACGATTCGTCCAAAGCTCCTTCTGGATTTGGGAACGAATTGCACGCATACAGTGGTGGTCAACAAGCAAGATGGCAAGCTGCTCAACAAGCAGCAAAAGCTGTTTTAGACATAACTAGTGGTTATAAAACTGACCTCTCAGCACCAGTTTCTTATGAAGATGGTAAAGCGAATGCAGTTTCATTAGCAATGGGAGGTAAAAGTGCTGTTGCAGATGCTAGTGCAGGTTCTGAAATTATTTTCGCAAGAACACTTTCTTCTCAATATACTCCAGAAGATAACTGGCCTTTAGGTGGTACACACTTTGGAGTAAATAATGGTCCTAATGGATATCACAATTGGAGTGGAAACCCCCCTATTCAGCAAATGGTTGATGATTATGAACTAATGGATGGTTCTAAATTTGATTGGGATAACTCTACACATAAAGCTGATCCATATGCAAACAGAGATCCTAGATTTTATGCACATGTACTTTATGACGGAGCCACATGGAAACCAAGACCCTCAGATGTAGTTGCTATTGATCCATATGATCAAATTCAAACAGGATATTATGATGATGGAAATGGTGGTCTAATTAACGGAGTTGATACTAGGGAAAGTCCTATTGAAAACTGGAATGGATCTAGAACAAAATACAACTTGCGTAAATGGATTGATCCAGATCCAGCTCTTAAAGAAAATTTGACTAGTCATCAAGTTATTCCTTGGCCTTTTATTCGTTACGCAGAAGTCGTATTGAATTATGTTGAAGCTAGTATAAATTTAGGCCAAGAAGGTGAAGCAAGAGATTGGATGAATAAAACTCGTTTTAGAGTGGGTATGCCTGCGGTAACTGAGTCAGGACCTGATTTACTTGCTAAATACATTAATGAAAGAAGGATTGAATTAGCTTTTGAAGAGCATCGTTATCATGATGCTAGAAGATGGTTAATTGCACCTAGTACTCTTGGTAGAGGAATTCAGAAGATTAATGTTACTGCTAAGTTAAAACCAGGTAAAAGCCCTCATGTGCCGTATCGTCATGACAAAAGTACTTATGATTATACATACGAGGTGCAAAATGAAACTTCAATAGAAAATAGAAGTTGGGTTAATAAAATGTATTATCGTCCTATATCAAGGGATGAAATGAATAAAAATACACTTTTAGTTCAAAATCCTGGGTACGAGTAAAATATAATTTTTTTATTTTTATAAGCATATCCTCTTCTTAAGAGGATATGTTTTTTTATTTGTAATAACCCCAAAATCATCAAAATATTAATTAATGATAATGAAATTTAGTCCGTACTATTTATTTCTTTTATTAATTCTTTTTTTAGGGTGTAATACCAAAAATGAAATTAAGAGTCAATTTACTTCTCTTAAACCTCAAGAAACCAATATATTTTTCCAAAACAATCTAACCGAAGCTAAAAATTCAAATGTACTTCTCTACGAATATTTTTACAATGGAGGTGGTGTAGCAATTTCAGATTTTAATGGTGACGAAAAGCTAGATATTTATTTGTCTTCAAATATGGAAGAGAATAAATTATATTTGAATCGTGGAAATTTTAAGTTTGAGGATATCAGCGATATTTCGAATACTAAGGGAATAAATGGTCCATGGAAAACAGGAGTGACTGCAGTAGATATAAATAGTGACGGTAGAATGGATATTTATGTTTGCTATTCTGGAAAAGTTAAAGATGAGAGACGTAAAAACCAACTATTTCTTAACATGGGAAATAATGAAGACGGGACTCCAATTTTTACAGAAGTTGCAGGATTATATGGACTTGACAGTGCTGCCTATAGCAACCAAGGCTATTTTTTTGACTATGATAAAGATGGCGATTTAGATATGTTACTTCTAAATCACAACCCTAACTCTTTACCTGTACTTGGAGTGCCTAAAACAAAAGTTTTATTGAAAGAGGATCAACCATTGACTGGATTACGACTTTATGAACAACGAGAACGATATTTCTATGACGTAACAGCAAAAAAAAACATAAACGGCTCTAGCTTGTCCTACGGACTAGGTATTGCACTATCAGACTTTAATAACGATGGGTGGATCGATTTTTATGTTAGTAATGATTATACAATTCCTGATTATTTATATATAAATAACAAGTCTGGTGATTTTGAAAATAAACTACAAGAGAGTATGTCTCTTACTAGTCATTTTTCAATGGGAAATGATACAAGCGATATAAATAACGATGGACATATTGATCTTATGACATTAGACATGTTGCCTGAAGATAATAAGCGTCAAAAACTACTTCAAGCTCCTGACAACTACAACCTTTTTGATCTTAACATCAAAAGTGATTTTCACTTTCAATACATGAGGAATATGTTGCAAATCAATAATGGTAATGGTACTTTCAGCGAGGTAGGTCAGATGATGGGGGTTTCAAATACTGACTGGAGCTGGGCTGCTTTATTTGCAGACTTTAATAATGATGGATGGCAAGATCTTTTTGTAAGTAATGGCTATAAACGAGACTATACTAATCGAGATTTTTTAAATTACATGGAGAATTTTATAGACAATAAAAATTCAAATATTAATAGTAAAGATGTCTTAGAAATTATTAATAATATGCCCTCGTCTAATGTTTCCAATTATATTTATAAAAATCAGAAAGGAAAAGATTTTAAAAATGTTACTGAGTCATGGGGTATTAAAAGTTTTACGAATAGCAATGGAGCTGCATACGGAGATTTAGATGGTGACGGAGATCTAGATTTAGTAGTAAATAATATTAATGCTCCAATTGGAATGTATAGAAATAATGTCAATAATTCAAAAAATTATTTGCAAGTTAAACTTGAGGGTGACAAAAATAACCTACAAGCTATAGGTGCAAGAGTAAATCTTTATCATTCAGGTAAACAACAATCCAAAGAACAATTTCCAACACGTGGTTATTTATCGACTGTAAGTCCAATCCTTCACTTTGGAGTTGGTGAGTTGAAAAAAATTGATTCTCTTGAAGTCAAATGGGGAAATGGAAAAATTAGTATTCAAAAACAAGTCGATGTAAATCAGATCATAACTTTAAATCATAAAGATGCTGAAATTCGAGAAAATATTGAGTCTTTAGAAAAAACCTTGTTTGAGAGAAAAACAAACACTCTTGAATACACTCATCAAGTAAAAGATATTTTAGATTTTAACCGTCAAAGACTATTGCATTATCAACCATCCTATGAAGGACCAGTAGTTATTAAAGGTGATCTAAATCAAGACAAAAGAGATGACTTGATTATTGGAGGTGGGAAAGGACAAGAAATTAAAGTTTGGATACAGCAATTAGATGGAAAATTTAAACAAAAAGTATCTTCAGATTTTATTAAAAATAAAAAAGGAGTAATTACGGGTTTAGAATTATTTGATGTAGACCTTGATGGAGACCTAGACCTATTTGCATCTTATGGAGGATATCACAACTTTAATGAAAATAGTGAAGAACTTAGTGATGCCATATATATAAATTCAGGTAATGGTGAGTTTAAAAAAACAAAAAAAGTTTTTGCAAAACAAGGAAGTGGTGTTGCTAAATCCACAGATCTTAATCAAGATGGTTCACCCGATATTTTTGTAGCAGGTTCCATTATTCCTGGTAGCTACCCATATCACTTCCCTAATAAACTTCTTTTAAACGATGGTAGCGGAAATCTAATTATAGATCAAGACAATAGTGAGACTGTCAATGAAGTAATGGGAATTGTAAAAGATGCTCTCTGGATAGATTTAAATTTTGATGGTTTTGAAGATCTAATATTAGTCGGAGAATGGATGCCTATAACAGTTTTTCTTAACCAAAAGGGGAAATTAAAAAAACAATCAAATTATTTTTCAACTAAAAAAACACAAAATGGATGGTGGAATACTATTGAAGTTGGCGATTTTAATAATGATGGTCATGTAGATTTAATTATTGGTAATGAGGGAACAAATAATGCCTTTAATTCTTCATTAAATCATCCAGTTCAAATTCATTTTGATGATTTTGATCAAAATGGGTCGGTAGATCCAATACTTTCGTATTATATTCAAGGTAAATCATACCCTCTTGCAACTAGAGATGAAATACTTGGTCAGTGGGTAGCACTAAAATCTACTTATCCTTCATATGAATCATATGCAAAAACTGATTTAGAGTCTCTTCTTAAAGATCATATTACAGAGAATACTAAAATTTGGAAGGCAACTGAAATGAGGTCTATGCTCTTAATGAGTCAAAAAGACGGCTACAAAATTCAATATTTGCCAGATGAAGCACAAAGAAGCCCATTAAAAAGTATTGTCATATCAGATTTAAATTTAGATGGAAATCAAGATTTAATATTAGCTGGTAATCGAACTGAAAATGCTTTAAAAATAGGTCGCAATGAGGCTAACTATGGAACAATTCTCCTTGGTGATGGCAAAGGCGATTTTAAAACACTTCCGACTTTTGAAAGTGGCTTGATATTTAAGGGGTCTGTTAGTTCTATGCTAGAAATAAATAATACACTTTATATAGGACGTTGTAATGAAGAATTAATGATTTTTAGTCGTAATGAAAATTAAATTATCTTTTTTTAAAAAAAATCTTTGTAAAGCTACAATACCTATTATGTTATTGTTAATACAATGTGATCAGATTCCAGATTATATTCCAGAGTATGAAGTAGCAGCAAAATGGGCTGATATGACATTATTCGTAACTAAAAATACACCGGCCAACTCCCCTACTTTTGCTTCACGCTGTTTAGGCTATTTGGGTTTAGCTCAATACGAATCAGTTGTCCATGGGGATGAAAATCATCAATCATTAGTTGGACAATTAAATCAACTTTCTAAACTCCCAATACCAGAAGATGGGCTAGAATATAATTGGCTTATGGTTTTAAATCATTCCCAAAGTGCTCTTTTAAAATCAATTTATGTTCAAACCTCAGAAAAAAACAAGAAAAAAATTGATTCTCTAGAAGATCGATTACACAGAATTTTATTAAAAAACACAAATCAGGCTACAGCAAAAAGATCTTTTTCTTATGCGAAAAATCTTGCAAAAAGTCTCTTTGAATGGTCCAAAACTGATGGTGGACATAGAGCCTATCTGAGAAATTTTGATTCTGATTATGTAAGAGAATCATTCCCAGGATCATGGAAACCTCCATTATTTGCACAATCATTTAGCCATAATCCTTTACATAATTTTTGGGGAGAAAATAGGACTTTTTCACCATTAAATAATAATTTAATAACTCCAGAATTTATCACTTTTGATTCAGCGAAAGGGAGTCTATATTTCGAAGAATTTGTCTCAGTTTACGAAAAAGAAATTAATTTATCTGATAAAGAAAAAGAGGCTGCAATCTGGTGGAGTGATGACCCTGATGTCACTTTCAGTCCTGCAGGACATTTATATTTTATAACTAAGTCTTTAGTTAGAAGTGAAAAGCCTAGTTTAATATCGACTACCAAAATATTTGCTCGGGTAGGGATGTCTGTAGCTGATGCTTTTATAAAATGTTGGAAATGGAAATATCATTTTTTTTCAGAGCGTCCTAACACCTTTATTCCAGAATATATCGATCAAAAATGGGAATCCTTCTGGCCAGATCCACCCTTCCCTGCATTTCCATCTGGTCACGCCATACAAGCTGCAGCGGCAGCTAGAGCTCTACAGGACACATTTAAGAATAATACAATGTTTATTGATAGTGCTCATGTAGGTAGAGAACGTGATCATGTTCGAGATGTGGATTTTAAGGCAAGATCGTTTTCTACTATATGGGATATAGCTCAAGAAACTGCAGATTCTCGTTTTTATGGTGGAATACATACCCCCCAAGACAATAAAGTTGGATTAGAGCAGGGTGTGATTATAGCTGAAAATATTTTGAATTTAAAATGGAAAAAATAATTGATGAGAAGATATTTCTGTTTTTCTATTTTTTACTTTATAATCTTTAACTCTTGGAGTCAGGGATTTACTGACATTACCGAAAATGCTGGTATAAACCATTTTTTTGAAGTTTATGAAGGTATGTTTGGTGGAGGTGTGGCCGTTTTTGATTTTAATAATGACGGCTTTGAAGATCTCTATCTAACTGGAGGTATGCAAGAAGATCAGCTATTGGAAAATCAAAAAGACGGAACTTTTAAGAATGTTTTTCACAAAGCTAACCTAGAAGCTGCATTAGGATTTGTGACACAAGGAGTAGCTACAGCAGATTTTAACAGAGATGGATGGTTGGACTTATTTATAACAACTATAACTACAAAAGGACAAAAGAAGTCGATTCCTAGAGCTCGAAATATTCTTTTCTTAAACCAAGGAGACGGAACTTTTAAAGATCAAAGTTTCGCTTTTGGAATTGGACAAGCTGAATCTTTTAGTACAGGAATAAGTATTGGGGATTTTAATCTTGACGGTTATCCAGATGTTTATGTAGGTAACTATTTCACTGACTATGACGGAGGACTTAAAGAAATAAGTGATGCAACTATTGTAAATGCGGGCCGAACAGCTAAAGGATATTTATATGAGAATAGAAAAGGTAAGAAATTAGTTGAGGTGTCAAAAAAATATAATTTGGATCACAGAGGTTTTAGTTTCGGGGGAATTTTTACTGACTTTGATAATGACCATGACCTTGATCTTATTGTAAATAACGATTTTGGATACAAGGCAAAACCAAATTATCTTTTAGAAAACTTATATCCTGAGAAAAAATTTCGATATGTAGAAGACAAATATAAAATGGATTTGAGGATAAATGCAATGGGAGGAGCAACTGCTGATATTAATGCAGATGGATTCTTAGATTATTTCATTACCAATATTCGGTTTAATCGTTTTATGATTCAAAATCCGGTTGATAATATTTTTGTAGATATGGCGGAAACTTTAGGTACACAATTTTTTACCATAAGCTGGGGTGCTAATTTTAACGATTTTGATCATGATGGTGATATTGATCTTTTTGTTTCTAATGGAGATCTAAATCCCAACTGCGTTCCTATGTATAATTTTTTCTTTGAAAATCAAGGTTCATTTTACGAAGAACACAGCTCTAAATTTGGACTTAAGGACTATGGAGTCGGTCGAGGTTCTGCTATTTTTGATATAGAAAATGATGGGGATATGGATATTCTAGTAGTTTCACAAAAACCAATAAGGCCCTATGGTCCTCCCTCAATCACAAGGCTTTACAAAAATGAAATGGCCTCTGGAAATTATCTGAAAGTAAAATTAAAGGGAAATGCTTCTACTCCTTCAGCTTTTGGATCAAGGCTTAAACTATTTGCAGATTCATTATTCATAAACCATGAAATTGATGGTGGTAACACTTCTCATTTGTCTCATAATAGTAGAATTGGACATTTTGGCCTTGGTTATAGAGCCAAAGTAGACTCGCTTCAAGTTCAATGGCCAGGAGGTAAAACTCAAATACTTTATGATATTCCTGTAAATCAAACAATTCAAATCGATGAAAAAGCGACATTTAAAAAAAGTAGAGATACATTTTATTGGTGGATTTTTATTTCAATATTTATTGGGATCTTACTTTTTATCAAACTTCAAAAAAAATATCTTACAAATTAAATTGTAAATTGAAGCCTGAACGATGAAATGGTTATTGATGATGATGAAAAATATGCTAAGCTACTTACCTATAATTTTATTTTGTTATTGTCAAAATGTTCCAATTTCTGAGGAACTATATTTTAAGTTAAACACACAAATTTTCCCAAGTGAAGGAGGAAGTATAGCCCTTAAAGATGGCTTATATAAGTTTAATACTGTCAGAACCATTCATGCTAAACCAAATGAAGGATGGATTTTTGACCGGTGGGAGGGTATTATCAGCGGGTTAAATAATCCTACTGACATTGTTTTTTATGGGGATCATGATATACGTGCGGTATTTGTTCAAGATACTTTTGGAGTTCGAACATTGGCCGGAGGAAAGGGTAAAGGCGTAGATATGAATCAATTTAATTATCCAACTGGCATTGCATTCGACAAAGATGAAAATCTTTATGTAAGTGATATGAACAATCATAGAATTCAGAAATGGTTAAAAGGCTCTACAGTGGGCGAAACTGTTGCTGGAGGAAATGATTATGGTTCTGAATCAAATCAACTCAATGAACCCGGTAAAATAGTTTTAGATGCATTGGGATCAATTTATATAGCGGATACAGAAAATCATCGAATTCAAAAATGGTATCAAGGAGCATCTCAAGGTCAAACTGTTGCTGGAGGAAATGGTCCAGGAGATAATCTCAATCAGCTAAATACTCCTTATGGAATAGCTTTGGATAAAGACGGATTTTTATATGTTTCAGAAATTGAAAATCATCGAGTTTTACGTTGGAATCCAAACACTAAAAAAGGAACAGTAGTTGCTGGAGGAAATGGATTAGGAATAGAATCTAACCAACTTGCTTTCCCTATGGGAATAATATTAGACAATAATAAAAACCTTTACATTGCTGACACCTACAATCACAGAGTGCAAATGTGGGCTCCTGAATCAACAGAAGGTGTAACTGTTTTAAATTTTGACGATATTGAGTTAGAAAGTTTTAATTATTTCTCTGGGATTACAATAGATAACAATAACAATCTCTACCTCTAAGATTATGAAAATAGACGTATAATTGAATTCAACTTAAATGACAGAAGTTTAAAAATTGTAGCAGGTGGAAATGATGATGGAAATGCAGCCAATCAATTATCTCATCCATTTCAAATAGTTTCTAAAACTGGCGATTTTATTTTAATTGCAGATGCTAAAAATAATAGAATTCAAAAATGGAAACTTAACGATTAAATCATCATTTTAAAATTTTAAACTAATTAGATAATTACTTATTTTCTAATCGGAGATATTGAATAATTAAAACTTAAATTTTCTGGTTTGATTTTATACTCTTCGTGAGGTTGTTTTCCCCAACTATCATCTCCCCCAACACCCATTTGCCTATAGTTAATATTTAGATTGACGAGTGGTCTTTTATTAATATCATAGGTATGGGTTTGTGTTTTTCTATTTCCTCCATCAAAATCGTCATTATATTGATGATGGGAACTAAACTCAAAAACATTAGAAGCTTCAATGATAATACCATTTCCTTCTGAATTACTAAGAGAAAGCCACCTTGTATCAGTCCTATTGCCATTTTCCTGGGGTCTTATGTATGGAAAATACATTTGTGAAACTTTATAATTATAAAGTCCTACAAGGGAAGATGTTTTTCTGTCTTGATAATTTTCATGTGGTCCACGTCCATACCATTTAACATTATCGTATGATTCATTAATTATAAAATTAGTGCCAAATAATGGGAGGATCGGTAATTTATTAGATATCTCTGATAAAGAAGTTTTGACATTAATTTTTCCATTTGTATTTACATTATATATTACTTCAACAAATCCTTTAACATTTGGCATATAGTACTTGGTCTTTACCTCTACTCCATCACTTTTAAAATTTTTAACTCTAATATTCTCAAAGTCTTGTTTTTTTGATGCTTGTTTCCAAACCTTTAATTTAAAGGGCATTGAGAATCCATAATCATTATCTATTGGGGCGCGCCAAAAGTTTGGTTTTATCCCTTCTAAAAGAATATTCTCATTCCCATAGTTTATTTCAATTAATCTTCCGTTTTCTTTATTAAATGACACTTTAAACCCCTCACCTATTAAGTCTAATCTCTTTTTATTTTGAGTTATTTTGATTGATTTCTTATCTAATTTTTCATTTAGAGAAGCCCTTGTTCCACCAAGAAAAAATTGATCATAAGCAACTGAATAGTCTTTAGGAATTAAATCTTCATTAAATTTCTTTTTCGCATAAATATTGAGGTGATATTCCCCTAATTCATCGATTTCTGGGATATCTATTTTTATCAGTTTTGATTTGTATGGTGCTAAATCAAACTCTTTTATTCTTCCAATAGAAATTTGATTCCCATTTTTTAAAAGTTTCCATTCAAAGTAGAATTCATTTAAGTTCTTAAAATCATATTTATTTGAAATTAAAATTTCCTTCCTTTCAATACTCTCCATTTTAAATTTAATGCTCTGATATACTTTTTTTACTTCCTTAAGTGAGGGGTGTGAGGATCTATCAGGATTAACTAGTCCATTATTACAAAAGTTTTTATCATTTTGATAATTTTCACCTCCTAAATCACCGCCATATGCCCAATATTCTTCTCCTGCCTCATTCTTTGATAAAATACCTTGATCCACCCAATCCCAAATAAATCCACCTTGCATTATATCGTAAGTTTCAATTAAATCCCAATATTCTTGTAGATTTCCAACACTATTACCCATTGCATGTGCATATTCACATAAAATCAATGGACGAGTCGGATTATTTTCTGCGTAATTCTTCATCTGCTCAATAGTAGGATACATAGGTACCTGGATATCTGTATTTGAATATTTTGTTGCACCCTCATATTGAACTGGTCTTGAATTGTCATTATTTTTTAACCAATCATAGGTTGAAAAGAGATTTTCTCCATTACCAGCTTCATTTCCTAAAGACCAAATAACTATTGAAGGGTAATTTTTATCTCTCTCATACATTCTTTTAGTTCTGTCAAGATGCATATTTTTCCATTTTGGTAAATATGCAGGATGAATTGCTTTTCCTTTAGGGTATTTGTCAAGCCCTTGATTTGTAGTTCCCATTCCATGTATTTCGATGTTTGCCTCATCAATGACATAAAATCCGTATTTATCACACATTCTATAGAAAAAAGGATTTTTTGGATAATGGCTACATCTAATCGAATTAATATTATTCTTTTTCATTAATTCCAAATCTTTAATTAAAAGGTCTTCACTAACTACATGTCCATTCTTCTCGTGATGGTCGTGAAGGTTTACACCCTTCATCAGGATAGGTTTACCATTTACTAAAAATTGATTATTCTTGATTTCTATATTTCTAAATCCAATACTAATTCTTGTCGCTTGAACTTCTTCTTCATTTATTTCTATTAATAGATCATAAAGGTGGGGTGACTCTGCAGTCCAATGTTTTACGCCTGAGATTAATTTTTCAAAGGTTGAGTTATTTATACCAAGGTCTAATTTTATATTTTTTTCTTCTTTGAATATCTCCTTATTATCAAAAAGTAATTTAACTGTGATTTTTGCACTTCTGGTATTTAAAGTATTATTATTTATTTTTAAATCTACTTTGAAATCTCCATCTTTAAATTGGTTTATCAAGTCAGCTTTAACCTTAAAATCTTTTAGAGAAACTTTATTTTGAGCATATAGATAGACATCTCTCTCAATTCCGGATAATCTCCAAAAATCTTGATCTTCCATGTAGCTGGCGTCAGACCATCGCATGACTTGAACAGAAAGTTTATTTTTTCCTTCAACAAGATATTTTGTAACATTAAATTCAGCAGGTGTTTTACTTCCTTCACTGTATCCTACCTTTTCACCGTTTAACCAAATATACATGGCACCACTTACTCCTTCAAAATGCAGATATATATCTTTGCCTGACCATTCATCTGAAA